>OBEQ010149026.1_pt1 | contig 71351 bp, 64 predicted proteins | sample 1670901 | NCBI WGS metagenome assembly OBEQ01 (sample SAMEA104232315, study PRJEB22302) | groundwater metagenome | biome: forest; feature: aquifer; material: groundwater | place: USA | collected 2011-08-07 | depth 5.4 m
ATGAACGATGTAATTTTTATCGTCCTCCAGATCAAGCGAAGCCACGTCTTTTGACCAAAGAATCGCTTGGAGTGTATCTGGGATGGATTTCATCCTATGATTCTACCACCATTCAAACAAAAATTCAAAAAAAATGAATGAAAGAACAATACTCCAATCTCTGATAATCGAAGACGCCCTGTGCCTTGTTGACGATCAAAGACCTGTGCGTTGTTTGGATCAAATGCAAAAAGCGATTCGTTGGTTTGCTTATCATGCAAATAGTTCAAGACCAGAAAGTGGGATCTTTCGAGCTTGGGATCTATGGGCTCGACAAAACGAGGTTCAGGAGCTTCGTGGCGCATAGTTTGCTCTTAAAGATTGCTTCGCTGAGTGAAACCCCGCACCGAGCTCTGCTCTGGTGCGGGGGCTCGCAATGACAGATTAAAACTGTTTCAAAAATCTCACATCATTCTTATACAAAATCCGGATGTCATCGAGCTCTAGCCCTTCTTTCATCATGTATGTACGCTCAACGCCCCAACCAAACGCGAGACCGGAATATTTTTTCGGATCCACGTTCCCGGCTTTGAGAACATTTGGATGAACCATCCCCGCCCCCCCAAGTTCCACCCACCCACGCTTGCAAAAACGACACTTCTGCCTGTCTCTGCCGATGCCTGTACCGCCACATACGCCGCAAGATATATCGGTCTCGAATGATGGCTCGGTGAAACGAAAATGAAACGGCCGCAGGCGGATTTTGCGATCGCGACCGAAAAATTCCTGCGCGAAATAATTCAAAATACCGATGAGATGCGTGATCGCAACGCCGCGGTCAACGAAGAACCCCTCAAATTGATGGAACATCGGCACATGCGTGACGTCCATCTGACGACGGTAGCACTTCGCGATGTTGATCATGCGCACCGGGAGTTCGCCACGCTCAAGTTCGCGCACCTGTGCGTTCGAGGTGTGCGGTGTGAGCACCATCTTTCCCATCTTAGACGGTGGGGCATCAATAAAAAACGTTTCCCACTCGTCGCGCGCAGGATGTTCCGGTGGCATGTTGAGCGCCTCAAACGCATACCAATCCCAATCTACTTCCGGATAGCGCGTGCGTACGAATCCGATCTTCGCAAAAATATCCGTTATCTCATTGATCGCCTGCGTCACGAGGTGGAGATGACCTTCGGGCGGACGGCTCCCGGGTTCGGTCACGTCCTCACGCTCTTCATCCGCGATATTCGTGAGCGATGCGACTTCAAGCTCCGTTCGCTTCGTCGTGATCATCTCCTCGATCTCGCGCTTGATCTCATTCGCAAGAGCGCCAAATTTTGGACGATCTTCCGCCGGAACATTCGCAAGACCTTTTAAAAGATACGTCAGCTCACCTTTCCGACCAAGATATTTAATTTCAATCGTCTCAAGCGTCGAAAAATCAGACGCTGTGCGCACAAGCTTCACTACTTCGATTCGCAGGCCGTTCAGCTGGTCTTCCATGTCGAGCAATTTTACATGTTAATCACGCCATTCGCTATACAGAACTTGCGTTACCTATTCTTCGCCTAGGGCGATTGTGTTTTTAAAGCAGGTTTCTTGGAAAGAACCGAGATCAATTCAGCTTTGTTATTTACCTCAGCAGGAGCATACCAAAGTTCATAATTATCAATGGTGACGGTTGCTTGTCCTTGTCCATACTTTGGACCGAAGGCAACTTTTGCCTTTTTGAGATTGTTAAAACAGAAGCGATCATTTTGATCTGCCACTCCGACCAACACAGGCAGTTTTAACTTTTCACGGGGGTCAGTAAGAGCGATGCACACCCAGTCGTCTCCTGAGAGTTCGTTTAAACTAAACTCGTATGCCCCTGATACCTGAATCTGTCCTGCAAATCTAGCCACAACATTCTCTCTCCCAATGGGGAGCTCGGATCCGGTCAGAGATTTGATAGAAACGACTTTTAATCCGGCTACGATATCTCCAACTTTATTCCTTTCTGAATCGAAAATATTTGTAGATGGTTGAGTAGATATTTGATTTGTTGCCGCAGTGATAACTTGTGGAATCGGGTTGGGTGTTGGTACTATTGGTGACGGCTGCGGATTGACAGTTTGTTTTTTGGATACATCTTGAACCTGTGAGGCCAGAATCGCTAAAGCGCGCGACATCTGAGCTAACTGCGTACCTTGGTTAGCCAGCAGAATTCCTAAGCCAATGCTACTGAATACGATGAGTGCTAACAAAAGCCACTGCCAATTTTCCTTATGCATATTTTAAATTTTAGATAAAAGATTTAGAGCCTGATCGCATAATAGCACAACAGACACTGCTGCGCTTAACGAGGGGTAAAAAACCCTCCATAGTCCTTCTTCGCTGGGGGGCATATTTCAACACGGGTTGGGTGAGATCAAAATCAAAACGGATGAAACAAGCGCGACACATCTCTGGCTGTCACTAGAAGAATAATGAGTACGAGGATGAGGAACGCCACATTATGCATACCAATCTCGAGCGTACGGCTGATGGGCCGACGGCGAATCTTTTCGATCGCGAGAAATAAAACACGACCACCATCAAGTGCCGGGATAGGCAAAAAATTAATCACTGCCAGATTAACAGAGAGCACAGCGACAAATTGTAGGAGCGGTGCAATCCCCTGTTGCGCAATCCGATTCGCGATCACGGCGATACCAATTGGTCCAGACAGATCTGGCGTTACCGTTCTAGTAACAAATAAATCGCGTAATACTCCTGCCAGCGATACGATGATCGCTTGAGTCAACTCGGCTGTCATCTTTACGCCATTAAGAATAGCGAACGGCAACGGAAACTTAACCTTGCCGGCATCGGCCATGGCTACGCCAATGCCGAAACGGCTGATCTCCTTCAGCTTGACTGGCACCACCTGAAAGGTTTGTGCTTGATGCTCACGTCTAATGATAATAGACATGGGTTGCGCCTCCTGCTGTCGGATTATGTCTCTAGCCTCCCGGGCAACAGTCAGCTTGACTCCTTGGATGGAGAGCAATTCATCTCCGGGCTTGATTCCGGCTTGCGCCGCGGGAGAGCTCGGAAGAATCTCACTGATCAGAATTGTACGTTCTGATATGTGCGCGCCGGGCGGGAGCGCCTCTAATAAGGCCGTGGTGCCCAGAGCTAACAGGCTGGTAAATATTAGAGCAGCTAACAACCAATTCATGATTACGCCCGCGGAGATTATGAACACACGTTGCCAAATTGGTTTGGCGTGGATGGAGTCAGGTTCATGCATGCCCTCGGTCTGCTCACCTTTGATGCGCACAAAACCGCCGAGCGGCAGCCAATTCAGAGACAAGACCGTGTTCGCATATTTTGCGTGATCGCGCGGGCCGACGATCTTCCAGCACCCGCGCTCTTTGACAAAACCGATGAGTCGTGGAGGAAAACCAAAACCAAACTCCTCTGCTTTCACGCCACAGAGACGTGCGGCGAGATAGTGCCCCAGCTCGTGGATGATAACTAGGACCGAGAGAGCGAGAAGAAAAAGGATGATAAACATGCGTAGAGAGTATAGGGAATTATATAGAGGCGCAATGCCCCTACAGCGCAGCTGGCTCAAATTTAATCTTTCTCCCTACCCAGTGTCGCGCAATCTCAACCGAGTGCGGTGATATGTCAGTCAGATAATAAGATTGGATTCCAGTATGCTCAATTTCGATGTCAGAGATCAGACGTTGAACAACCGATGTCGCGGAATCAATCAGATTGACATGCCTGCCCATGAACCGCTGGATGAGTGGAGCCAAAAGTGGGTAATGAGTACATCCGAGAATCAGTGTGTCTACATTTTGTGCTCGCAATGAGTACAAATAGTGTTTTACGATCCGTTTTGTTTCCGCCTCGTCGAGCCACCCTTCCTCAACCAGCGGAACAAAGAGCGGACAGGCCTGCGCGATGACATTGACCGCCTTAGATGCGGCTGCGAGCCTGTTCTGATAAACACCGGAACTTATCGTGGAACGTGTCCCAATGACGCCGATTCTTCCCTGCGTGACCGCGAGTGCATCTTCAATCGCAGGTGTGATCACATCAAAAATCGGAAAACCTGAATAACGAGATCGCAGCGAGTCTAATGCAAGCGCGCTGACTGTATTGCAGGCAACGACGATCACCCTCACTCCTCTTGAAATGAGGCAGGCTGCGTCTTCGAGCGCGTAGCGTTGGACCGTCTCCTTCGATTTATTACCATACGGAGTCCGCGCTGTATCGCCAAGATAGATGAATGACGCATCAGGCCTGACACGTATAAGTTCTTTTACGACGGAAAGGCCGCCGATCCCAGAATCAAAAATACCAATCATGCTTGAATGGCGAGCGCTAACTCATTGATGCGCTCGCGCAGCAACGGCTCTGTTCTGGCTTCTATATTTAAGCGCAGCAACGGCTCTGTGTTAGACGCGCGCACATTAAACCACCAATCCTGCGAGGGAGACTTTTCATACCGAAATTCTACTCGAATGCCATCGAGAGTAAAAATACGCGAGGCGTATGGCTCATACTGCTGCTTCAGTCGATCAATCACCTGGGATGCGTTTTTGACCTCAAAATTCAATTCGCCTGAATGTGCGTACTGCCGCAGGGACTGCCACAATCTACTCAGCGGCATGTGGTCTAGCGCTAGCCGCCGCAGTAAAAATAGTAAAGCTAAATCGCCCGACTCACAGTTCCAAAGCTGGGAAAAATAAAAATGCATCGACAACTCACCGCCAAAGACTGCTCCAGTTTCACGCATATGACGCTTGATTTTAGCATGTCCCACCTTGGTCATTTCTGACACTCCACCCGCTGCACGGATGGCCTCAGGCACTGACCACGACGATCGAACGTCATACAGCACTCGACCTCCCGACTGCTCGCGCAGTAACTCTTGAGCTAAAACTGCAGTCATTAAATCGCCTGGGATTGGCTCGCCAGTTTCGTCGACAAAACCAACGCGATCAGCGTCGCCGTCAAAGGCCACTCCCGCCACGCACTTTTCGTCTTGAACCACTTGGCACAAACGCGCCAAAGTTTCACGTTTGAGCGGATTGGCCTCATGATTTGGGAAGGAACCATCTGGATCAAAATATAACGGCAGGACTTCGAGCCAGGGTAGTTGGAGCAGCAGGCGCGGCAAGACTGCGCCAGCCATGCCATTACCAGCGTCAATGGCAAGCTTAAACCTGGGCATGTCTGCCGGGAGATCAGCCACTAAAAGAACGCGCCTGAGGTATCGATCCATGGCTGCGTGATCCTCAGTCACGTTACCAAAGCGTTTGCTTTTTACTGCTTGCGAGATTGTGTTAATGGCAAAAAATGCGTCCCGAACTTGCTCCATCCCGTTCCCCTCCCCGATAGGCATACAGTCTCCGCGGGTCAATTTAAATCCATTGTAACGCCCTGGATTATGCGAGGCTGTCACCATTACACCGAGATTAAACTCTCCGTCGCCTAGCCCAATCAAGACGTTAAACATTGGCGTCGAGCACAAGCCCATGCGCACAACGTCAACGCCAGACGAGATTAAACCGTCAATCAAGGCTGACTCTAAAGCAAACGAAGTCGTTCGCATGTCGCGTCCGACCAAGACAGTTTGAGGTTTTAGCTCCGCTGCTAATGCTTGGCCTAAACGACGCGCAAAAGCAGTATCGATCTGCTCAGGCGCATAGCCGCGAATATCATAGGCTTTAAAACAAGCAGCCAAGGCTGCGTCTGTAAACATAACCATGCTCCCCTAGACTGAAACAGTATTTTTCATTATGCTGAAAGCATAACATTTTATCCTTTATCTCGCCAAACTATATGTTGATTATATGGATTTTAATTGCTCTAGGCATCCTGGCCCTGTGGGCGATGTTTACCTACAACGGACTGGTTACTTTAAAACATCGCACCGACGAGGCCTGGGCCGACATTGATGTGCAGCTCAAACGTCGACACGATCTTATCCCAAACTTGATCGCAACGGTTAAGGGTTACGCGGCGCATGAATCTGGGACATTTCAAACCGTCATCGAGGCGCGCAATGCTGCGCTGGGCGCCAAGAATATGACCGACCGCGTGCAGACTGAAAACATGCTGAGCAACACGCTTAAAAACTTGTTCGCCCTGACTGAAGCCTATCCCGACCTCAAGGCCAATCAAAACTTTTTAGAGCTGCAACGAGATCTAACTGATACGGAAGACAAGTTGCAAGCAGCACGCCGCTTTTACAACGGAAACGTACGCGACTTCAAGATTAAACTGGAAGTCTTCCCGACACAGCTCATCGGCAACCTACTAGGCTTTAAGCCGCTAGAATACTTTGAGATAACGGCGACGGAAAAAGCCCTGCCTCAGGTGCGATTTTAAGCGGGATATGTACTCTCAGATCGACAGCAATCGCCAAAAATCCTGGCTCCTAATCTTAATATTCATCGGCCTCTTGGCGGCGTGTGGATGGGTGTATGGCTATATCCTCACTGATGCAGGCTCGTCTGGACTCGCCTTCGCTCTCGCGATTTCTCTCGGCATGACCTTGGTCTCCTGGTACGCGGGAGACAAAATTGCACTCATGACGTCGGGCGCAGTCGAGCTCAAAGCTCGTTCACAAGCGCCCGAGCTATGGAATGCCGTAGAAAATTTAGCTATCAGCGCCGGCCTGCCGCGTCCTCGCATCTACATAATCGAAGCCGAAGCTCCCAATGCCTTTGCGACAGGACGCGATCCACAACACGCCTCGGTAGCAGTGACCACGGGCTTGCTCAGTCGAATGGATAAAGCCGAGTTGGAAGGTGTGTTGGCGCACGAATTAAGTCACGTCAAGAATCTCGACGTGCGCGTCATGATGCTGGTTATTGTCCTGGTCGGCGCGTTAACGCTCTTGGGCGACTGGTTTCTGCGCTTCAGCTTGCTTGGACGACGAGACCGCGAGCGTGAAGGCGGAGGCAACAATATTGTGCTGCTGCTCGGCTTTGTTTTCATTATTCTAGCCCCACTGATTGGGCAGCTCATTAAACTCGCCATCTCGCGTCGGCGCGAATACTTGGCCGATGCTTCCGGAGCTCTCTTAACACGCTACCCCGAGGGCTTGGCGCGCGCGCTAGAAAAAATCCACGCGGCCGCTATCCCCATGGAACGGACCTCGAGCGCCACTAATCATCTCTGGATCGCTGAACCGATAACTGGCAGCTGGACGCAAAAACTCTCTGCACTCTTCTCCACGCATCCTCCTATAGAGGATCGTATAGTCAAATTAAGGCAAATGTTAGATACTAGATGAGCTTGTAGAAATCCTATGTTAACCCCAGATCTACTCGACCGCTTCACCACTCATCTTAAGGACGCTTTGCAAAAAGCCCTACATTTTGCCGTGACCAATGGCCGCAGCAACGTTGAACCAGGAGATTTGCTGGTTGGTTTGATGCTGGAAAAAGGTTCGATCGGCGGAGAAATCTTATCCAAGAGCGGACTTACAACCAAACAGACCGAGACGGCGTTTCGTGGAATTCCGGGTCACTCCACCTCAACCGTCACACCTGATCTCTCACCGGCAGTCAAACGTATTATCGAAAAATGTGTCTTGACTGCCCATCTCCACGAACACAGATATATCGGAACTGAGCATTTGCTGGCGGCCTTGCTTGAAGGTCAATATGAAGATGTCAACGCCTATCTTGAAGCCTGCAAGATCAGCCTGACCTTACTGCGCGAACAAGTCATGCAGGTTTTAAAATCCACCTCGCGTTTTCCTGAACTGATGGGTCTAGAAGAAGCTGAGGAGCTGGAAGCGCGCAGTCTGGATGCCATGCGCCCGCAATCTAGGCGTGATGTCGGAACGCGCTTAACTGCGCTCGAAGCATTTACGCGCGAGTTAACCAAACCCGAAGTCGCTGCCACTCTCGATCCTGTGATCGGACGTGAATGCGAGTTGGAACGAGTGATAGAGATCTTGTGCCGACGCAACAAAAACAATCCCATTCTGTTAGGCGAGGCTGGGGTCGGCAAGACGGCCATGGTCGAGGGTTTGGCCAAACGCCTCACCGCGGGAGAAGTCCCAGATATTTTGCGCGGCAAACGCTTAGTGTCGCTGGATCTGGCGCTCATCGTGGCCGGAACAATGTATCGTGGCGAATTTGAAGCACGGCTCAAACATGTACTCGAAGAACTTAAACAAGATAGCAACACCATCCTGTTTATCGATGAAATACACAACATCGTAGGCGCGGGCTCGACGACGGGGTCACTCGATGCAGCCAACATCTTAAAACCCGCGCTAGCGCGCGGAGAAATCCGCTGCATCGGCGCCACCACTTGGTCAGAATATAAAAAGCACATCGAACCAGATAATGCTCTGGAACGTCGCTTTCAGCCCATCACAATTAATGAACCATCGGCTGAGATGACGCTGGATATTCTGAAAGGTCTTGAAAGCTACTACGCCGCCTACCACCATGTACGCTACGCCCCAGATGTTTCAGCCGCCTGCGTGCGCTTCGCAGAACGGTATCTGACTGAGCGCTTTTTTCCAGATAAAGCCGTGGACCTGCTGGATGAATCAGCCGCCTGCGTTAATGCGCGCAACTTTTCACGCGATGGTCTGGAGCGTTTGTCAACCTTTGAGCTCGCCGTCGCAGCCGCGGAGGAACATAAGACGCTGACCGTGACTGAAGGCAATCTACAAGAAGCTGGTAAAATTGCCCAGGAGCTAGAACGGCTAAAACTAGAACTAGCGGCTATGAAAGCCAGGTATGAACAAGAACGCGAACAAACTAAGCCCCTGGTGACAGCCGACGATGTGGTAACCGTGGTGGCGCGTATGGCCGGAATCCCGTCCGCGCGCGTCCTAGAAACAGAACGTGAACAGTTAGCCACGCTCAAATCACGCCTAACGACAATGATTCTGGGACAAGAACCTGCCATGCAAGCCTTGGCCGAGGTGATCTATCGGTCACGTCTAGGTCTGGGAGAACCACAACGCCCCAAGTCGGCCCTGCTGTTCGTTGGACCGTCTGGCACAGGTAAGACAGAAACGGCGCGCAGCTTGGCGCGTGAACTGTTTGGCACGAATGATGCCCTCATCAAGCTCGATATGTCAGAATTTTCTGAACCTTACACCATCTCCAAACTAATTGGTTCGCCCGCTGGCTACGTCGGTTACCGCGATCAAACAAAGCTGACTGACCTGCTACGCAAGCGACCACACTCGGTGGTCCTATTTGATGAATTTGAGAAGGCGCATACAGAAGTTCAACATGTGCTGCTCCAAATTTTGGAGGACGGCACCGTATCTGACGGCAGCGGACGTTCAGTCTCCTTTCGGCATGCCTACGTTATTCTCACCTCCAACGTAGGCAGCGACAAGCTGGGGCAAAAAAGCTTGGGTTTTGAAAACGAAGTAACAGAATTTGAAACTCTTATCAAGGCTGAGTTAGCGCAGCGCTTCCGTCCTGAGTTACTCAATCGCTTAGACCGCGTCATCGTCTTTCAACCCTTGACACAAGAGCCGCTGCGCGAGCTGCTGCGTCGCGAACTACAGACGATCTTACAACGTGTTGAGACGGTTCAACGCGTAGCCTGTCGTGCCGGAGACGAAACTCTAGAGTGGCTGCTCAAGCAACCACTACCGCCAGAAGAAGGCGCGCGCGCGGTGCGACGATTACTCGAACGCGAGGTGACAGCCTTAATTGGCAAATTGCTGTCTGAAAAACCACAAAAGAAAACGTTACAACTCAAAGTGACAGCTGGAGGACAAGGCCTAAAAATCATGTAGTCCAATCACATGAATGCAGGTAGCTTTAATCGCGCGCTCACTTTGGCCTCGGCACAACAAGGTGATCGTATCCAACCTGAGCAGATGTTGCCTGAAACTGAATTCGGGGACATGGACGAGCAAGCTTCTGTGTTGGATCTGGGACGCGAACAGCCAAGCTACGTGTTTAGAGAACCGAGGCCTGAACCTCCCATGGCTGGCGGCGGTTTATTAGAGTCGCCCTTGACACAAGCGCAGGAGCAACGTGCCGCAGCAGAAGATATGCGCCGCACACAGCAACAGTTTGTTGGCGCTGAGCCAGACATGGAACGCGCTGAACCAAAATTAAAGGAGTCGTCGCCAACAAGCGCGGCAACAGCGCTGTCCGCCGCAGACACCCGCGCCGAGGCGGATCAAACTGCGCGAGCGCAAGCACTGGCTTTACAACAGGCTCAGACCGCCGAACAAGCGCGGCAGCAAGCCGGGCTAGATCAGACCGAAGCGCAAAAAACGCAAACACAAACTCAAGTCGCCAAGCAACAGCAAATGCAACAGCTGCGCCGATTTGTTGAAGGCGCGGAGCTCGGCAACGTCGTAGACAGCGGCGGCCTAACCCTCATCACTTACGCCGCACGCGTCAATCTAAGGCTGGCCAATAAATTACTATTTAAAAATGATATTTTATCGACCCTCAGTCTCAGCGATCCTTCAGAACAACTCAAGTTTGCAGATGTAATTAAAGTTGGAACGGTGAACTCTGCGCTCTTTCTGTCCTGGCTATTGCTACCACCCATGGTGATTATCACAGCCATAATTATTTTCATCCTGCTCTTCGTCTAAACAGCTTGGAATATTTTAAGTTTATTAACTCTTCTCCCAATCGTCGGACCTTCGTCTCGAGCTCAACGTCGAAGCTACGCCGGAGGAGTTCGACTCCCCATACAGCAGCAGCTATACTATAGCTATGTCAGAGCGCGCCAAAAAAATTCTATTTGCCATTTTCTTTGTCAGTTTCTCCATCGGGATGGGGTATCTGCTCTACTGGATGCTGTGGCGCGCACGTTTACCTCAACCTGCGCCAACAACTGCGCCAGGACTGACTGGCCAACTACCTGGAGCCGGACCAGGAGGAGCTCGGCCCCTCGCACCGTCTGCGCCAGGTGAGCTTCCCGTTAGCCTTGGCGGGTTAGGCGCGGTGCCAGAAACTCCTGTGCTGCCGTCTAAAACTCAACTCTTGCGCGATGGTGTGACGCAGGCGATTACATCAAATGGGGATGGGAATGGGGCGCGCTTTTATAACCCGGAAGACGGACGCTTTTATCGCGTCACGCCTGACGGTACGATCAAACTATTAAGTGAAAAACAATTTTTTAATGTAGATAAAGTCAGCTGGGGTAAAAAAACTGATGCGGCGATCATGGCTTTTCCGGATGGCTCAAAACTCTTTTATGATTTCGAAGGCAAGCGCCAGGTAACTCTACCTAAACATTGGGAAGAATTTGAATTTGCGCCAGACGATCGACGGGTAGCGGCAAAAAGCATAGGCGTTGACCCAGATAATCGTTTCCTGATTGTCTCAAACCCGGACGGCACTGAGGCTAAGGCCATCGAGCCACTAGGAGACAACGCTGACAAAGCGCATGTCGCCTGGTCGCCAGGTGGCCAAATCGTGGCCTACTCCATGACCGGCGAAGCGCAAGCAGAAAACGGACAGCAGATTATTTTTGTGGGACAAAATCATGAAAATTTTAAATCCTTGATCGCGCCTGGTCTCGGTTTCGTGCCTAATTGGTCGCCCAGTGGCAAACAACTGCTATTTAGCGTGTGGGGTACAAGCTCAGACAACAAGCCTGGCTTATGGATCGCGGCCGGAGATACCGCCAATCTAGGAGCTAATCGCAAAAATCTAAACCTAAATACATGGGCTGATAAATGCGCCTGGGCGGATGAAACGAATCTCTACTGCGGCGTGCCGCGGAACCTCCCGTCTGACGCCGGCGTGTTGCGCTCGCAATTTACAACCTTGCCTGACGACGTATACCACGTCGATTTAGCACTCGGCATTGCGCTAAAAATCAGTGCGCCCGATCAAACCCATCCTATCCGTCAACCTGTGATTAGCAAGAATAAAATGATCTTTACGGATGCCGAGACAGGTAAGTTATACAGCTACGCCCTACGCTAACTATGAGTCGTCTACGCATTCTAATTCTGATATCCTCTGTCCTGATTTTTATTGGAATCAGCGGTTGGTACGTATATACAGGTATACGTCTCGGACGGACAACCTTTCCGGCCGGCGCGCCGCCGGAAGACGTGAAAAAAGCCATCTTACCTAAACAGGTGTCTTTAACGCAGTTGCGGCCGCCGGCCCTTAGACCAACTGATCCTATCCGGTATGGCAGCGCCACGTCAGTCGTATCAGTCATTGAATTTGGAGATTTTGAATGTGCAGCCTGCCGGCAGATGAAACAAACTATCGCGTCCATCCTACCGAAATATCAAGGCCGCGTACGCTTTGTGTGGCGTGACTTACCGGTTGAGGACGTCAACCCGCATGCCTTGGCGGCCGCCATCTTCGCGCGCTGCGCTCAGGCGCAAGGAAAATTTTGGGCCGCCTATGATGCGCTGTTTGCCAGCGACACGCTGAATGAAGCGATTTTTCGCTCACTGGCAACGCAGTTAGCTCTAGATCCAGTAGCGCTGGATCAATGCCGACGCAATTCAGCGCTCAAAGCCGCGCTTCAAGCTGACGTGGACGTGGCGCGCGGCGACGGCATCAACACGGCGCCACTTATTTTTATCGGCACCAAAGCGCTGACTGGCGTAATTGCGCCAGATATCCTTGAACGAGAACTTAAACTCTTCCTTAGCTCATGAAATTTGCACGATATTTTCTCCTCGGAGCGAGCCTGACGATGGTCTTAACAGGACCATTGCCTGTGTTTGCTGTGTCACAGTGTTGCTTATGTAAAAGTAAAACTGCGGAAGCACAAAACGTTTGCGCCCAAATCGATAACGCTCTCAGTTTTACTTGCAACTCGGTAACGATTGATGGGTTAGACTGCAGCTCAGTTCTACTAGGGGACATCGGGATTTCAGATACAAAATGTAAACTCGTAACCAGCGGCGGTATATGCAATGACACCATGTCAGGTGCGTTCAGCGAAAAGTTGAAATATACACCAACACCAAAAGATGCGACCCGGACGGCAGGCGGCAGTGAAACCACAAAAATAATTGAAGTGAGGGCTCCAAAACTAAATGTAGATATACCTGGTCTTCAGCTCACTTCAAAACTGACTTACAAACCAGGTGAAAAAGTCGCTATCCCCTTTCTCGCGCAATACATCGCAGGCATATACAGATATCTAATGGGTCTCGCGGTAATCGCATCCGCGGTCATGATTGTCTACGGCGGATTCAAATATATTCTCTCAGCTACCGCCTCGGGCGTGCAGAGCGGTAAAGAGACAATATTAAATGCGCTAATTGGACTATTTATCACGTTTGGAGCGTACGCCATCCTATCAACCCTCAACCCTCAATTGCTGGGATTACGTCCAATAGAATTACCGACTATAAAACCCGAGCTGTATGTGGTGCCCGCGGATCAAATCAGGAGCATAACTGGTAAGGCTCCACTCAGTGCAAGTGAGATGAAGAAATTAGTGACACAAAAAGCCTTAGCTGCGGGTGGAATCAACCTAGCCTGTCTTGCACTCGGCTCTATGGCACATGAATCCGGCGGTCGTCATGACGTCATCGGCCCCGACTCCGACGCAAGAATTTTAACCTTTGTGGCTGCCAGACACGATTTTCTCGCCAGTCTAACTAAATTCTCGGGAGAAAAGTTTGAGTTGCCAGACAAATGTTGCATCAAAGACCCTAAAACAAAACAAGAAACATGCAAGCCCGTGCCTCAAGTATGTCGAGAGGGAAAATGTCCAACCAATAATCAAGAGATGAAGCGAAAGGAAAGAAACTTTTACCTATTCATTAAATTACCCCTTGAATGTCAAGCACTGATTGAGGCGAATAATGCTAGATTTGACCACAAGAAACCACCAGACTATGGATTAGACTGGCGTTTTTCATATGGATTTGGAGCTGGCCAATCTACAATCTTCCCCTGGGACACTCCGTGCCCAGGAAAAGACAATCAGGGTCGTGGGTTCAGGCCATTTTTCGGAGGACCATGCTTCCCTGCGGTTGATCTACTCACACCTGAAGGTTCAGCAGAGGCTTCCGTGGCACACTACAAAGCGTGTTTGGAAGGAGCTAAACTAAATCCTGAAGCCGCCTTTGGGTGTTACGGGGCTAATACAAAGGAACTGCTTGAACCACGTATGAGGACATATAATGAATGTGTCAAGAGCGGCGACGCAATGCAATTTGCAGCCAACTAGATGGCTAGCATGTCAAATACTGCTCTCTTCGCCTGTTCCACCTGTGATGCCCAGTTCTCCAAGTGGACCGGGCGTTGTTTGGAGTGCGGAGCGTGGGGGGCGTTGAAAGAGGAAGTCGTAAAGTCCATCAAGTCTGAAAGTCGCGGAGCGCTAACGCCTACATCCTACCGCCTACAACCTTTTTCCGATTCCTCCATTTCCACATCAGAGGCCCTTCTCTCGACGCAGCGTCCTCCTCTCGACCTCGTCCTCGGCGGCGGACTTGTTCCCGGCTCTGTCACGCTTCTTGCCGGAGAACCGGGGATCGGAAAATCAACACTGCTCGCGCAGGTCGCGATTGCGATGAGTGGGACGGGAGGTCGAGTCGTCTATGTGACTGGCGAGGAGTCGCCATCGCAAGTACGGAGACGGTTGATGCGTCTCGCGCCAGCGCTTCCAGAGTCGCTCTGCTTTTTGGATGAGACGGATGCCTCGACGGTGGCCGCCACGATCGAGATAGAAAAACCCGCGATCACGATCGTTGATTCGATCCAGACGATGCGCCTCGCGGATGCGAACGGCGAAGCAGGCAGCGTGACACAGGTCAAGGCGTGCGCTGCGACAATTACGGAGGCGGCCAAGCGATCGAACGCGCCCGTCATTCTCGCGGGTCAAGTCACGAAAGATGGAGATGTCGCCGGGCCGCGCGTGCTTGAGCATCTTGTAGATACGGTGCTCTTTCTCGAGGGCGACAAGGATCATCGCTATAGAATTTTACGCGCGTTGAAGCACAGGTTTGGATCCACGGACGAAATCGCTCTGCTCTCGATGACGGAGCGCGGCCTTGAAACCGTCGAAGATCCTTCGAGTGAGCTCTTGCGAGATCGCGCATTGAACGCGTCTGGATCTGCTGTAACTTGTTTGATCGAGGGGCGTCGCCCAATGCTGCTTGAGCTCCAAGCGCTCGTCTCTCCTGCCGGATATGGGACTCCGATCCGCCGCGCGACCGGTGTGGATCATGGCAGATTAGGGATGCTGCTTGCTGTGCTTGCAAAGCGCGCGGGTGTCTTTGCGCTCGACAAAGACGTGTACGCGAACGCGGCAGGTGGAATTGATGCGCGTGATCCGAGTTGTGATCTCGCGCTTCTCGCCGCGATTGCAAGCGCGGTCAAAGACGTGCTACTGGATCCGAAAACGGGATTCTTCGGCGAAGTGGGACTCGCCGGCGAATTGCGACCCGTATCGCTTCCGGAGCTACGTCTCAAAGAATTTGCGCGCATGGGATTTGAAAAGGTGATCGTGCCGAAGTCCGGCGCTCCACGTTCCACGCTTCACGCTTCACGCTTCGCGATACAGGAAGTGGGGACATTGCGCGAAGCGCTTGAGCTGTTCATGCCATAGGGGCGCACGGCAACACGCCATAAATTGCGTTTTATCTACTACCATCCTTCTGTTCTCTCGTATGTTTCATTCACATGTTCGTAAATATTTCGCGCCTCTTCCACGTCATCGTTCACTCCCTTCTCTAACTCATTTATTCGTTTCTCATCTGGATTTTCTCTACTCACATTGAAAATGATGTCCTTTTTCGTTCTGACCATTTTATCAGAGTCATCCCGTAATACCCGAGTCGCACGACGGAGCATCGAAAAATCTTCTTTAGTCCACGGGCGGCGTTTTCGCAACAGAGTGTCGAGTTCTTTTTTATGAAGTTTATATTGATTCCTTACTAAATCAATATCTTCTTTCAAAGTTTCAAAATGAATTTTCTTTCCCACTTCTTGCTCGCTTGCTTCAGATGCCAACATTGTGCGATCTTCGATTTTGACACTTAAATTGTTGATTCGCACTTCTATGTCCGATATCATGTCCGCTATCCCTTTTTCAGCATTCTTAATTTCTTCCGTTGTTTCGCCTTCCTTCTGCATTCTTTGAAGCGCCATATCTCCAAGTTTAGCCAAGCGGCCTGGAACACTTTTTAATTTCTCCCTTTGGCTATTCGCGAATGCGACATCTGACACTGTTCCTGAACCTGAAAGAATCTTCTGATACCATTCTTCGACGTCTTTGACTGCCGCGGGATTATCAAATTCCCCGTTGATAAACGCCGTCGCCTCTTTATAACTCATCGAATCCAATTTTGCTTCCGGCGTTTCCACTTTCTCCTTCGGCGCCTCTACCGAAGCTTCCGTTTCTTTCGGCTCTTCAGCAACTGCCTCCGCCTCTCCTCCTTCCAGTTTGGCTAACTCAACTTGAATGTCAGCGACCTCTTTTTTCTTCGCTTCAAACGCCTCAATAATTCCTGCGTGTTCTGCTTTTTGTACTTTAATGTCTGCCAGCACTTCCGGATTATCGGCGAACTCTGTTTCTCCGGTAGTCAATGCTGCTAATTCAGTTCTTGCTTCCTCAGCTCCTTTTTCGCCGGTCGCCAATTCGGCTTGAGCCGCTTCAAGCTTTCCTGATAACTCTGTGCGTTTTGCCGCTTTTTCTTTCGCTGCTGTTTCAGCTGCCTCTTTTTTTGCTTTTTCCGCCGCTGCGACTGCAGCATCTGCGCGGATTTGTTCCATTGACTTGGCCATATATTTCGGTTATCTTGAGTAGTAAGATGTTTTATCTAATGATAGTATAACTATAGAATATGTCAAAAAAAAGCGATGTCGAAAAAAAGAAGCGCGAACTTGCTGATCGACTTGATAAGCTCATCATCGAGCTTAAAAGCATTAACAGAGCGTTTGCGGTCGCGAGAAAAAAATCAAAGCAGATCATCAAAAATGCGTACGAAAAGAAGGACGACAACACCGTCCATGCGCTTAGAAAAAAGATGGGGTTGGTGTAGGAGCGACCCGATCAGCTGAGCTGGCTCCGCGAGGCGTTGGAGATCACAGGGTTACGAATATAAGTTGACGCTACGGTCTCCTTCATGTTCTCGACAGACTTATTGATCTTCGCCAATCAGTCGAGTATCTCTGTCATCCCCGCGAAGGCGGGGATCCATTGGAAATACGGATGGATTCCCGTTTTCTCCGCCGGAGGCGGATCTGCCTCAGACATGAACGGGAATGACAATCGTCAGGTTATTTATGCGAAGATCAATAAAAACACATTAAAGATGAAAAAATTCTTGAAAAATAAACTTCCGTCCTTCATCCTCTTGAGTTTTTTATTGGCTGTAAGCACAGCATTTTTGACGCATCCTATCGTCAATAGCAAAGAAGATCAGCGACATGTACGATTTGGGTGGCCGATGTGGTATATAGAACAAAATCAAGCGTTTTTGGATCCTCCGTATCCTTGGAAAACAAGCTTTAGCTTATTCGTCGACGTAGTTCAGACGGATGATATCCTCTGGGCTAATTTCGCCGTAGATACCGCTTTCTTTTTGATCGTGACCGCCATTATCATTGGAGTAATTTATTATGCGGCACCGAACAACCGAGCATGGATTAATTATTTAAGATTTAGAAATATTGCAGCAATCCCGATACTCATTATTTTATTTTTTTATGGAATGTTTGTTATGTTCTCACTACACAACTACATTATTATGCAGCCCCCTATTTGCAATCCATGCAAACACGATTCTACCCATCTCTGCTGCGTGGGATACACCTATTGATCTTTGCCAATCAAACTAATTTCTTATGGCGCATTCAGCCCAATGTGTATGGGTATGAAAACGGATAGGAGATTTGTCTATTCATCGGAGATCATTCCCTGTGTGACATCTCCCTCATCTTCGTGACGATCGTGTTCAGCTGGCCGATCATTGGGTTACGAATATAATCGGCTGTGCGTCCCGATCGCAAAAAATACAGCGACGCCCGGTTTGATACAACGATACAACGCGCGCCAGTCACCTCCGATATTGATGCTACGGACTCTTTCATGTTTTCCATGGAGTCCATGATTATTCAACTGTGGGTGAAAAGGGTTCATTTGAAACAGCTTTAATTGATTGCGTAACATCTCACGTCTCTCCTGCGGTATCTTTTTGAGTTGCTTGATCAATTTCCGGTGGAGATGAACAATCATAGTGACGCGAAAAACGCATCAATATCCTTCGCGGACCGAAGTGGCTTTGATATATTTTTCCCTAATGCGAGGTCTTCTTCGACCTCCGCGATAAGAGATTCCAGATACGGCGTCATGTGTGGCGCCGCGGAGAGCGCAATCGCACGGTCGCGGATCAACTGTTTCAACATCGCGTTGACAACGGCGGAGAGCGTTAATCCAAGATCGGCTGCAACTTTTTGCGCGCGTTTCTTGACCAAGACGTCTATCTTGATTGATATCAAAGTTTTCATATATCCAAAGTATATACGATGTCTATTGCCGATGCAAACTCAAAAAATAGGACTCTAATCTCCCTCTCCTGACGAAGGAGAGGGGTAGGGGTGAGGTTCACTCTCGATGTGACGTCTCCCTCATCCGCATGATGATCTCCTTCAACCCCGCGTGACGGGAAAGCGCTGGATCATCGCGCATCAGCTCCTCGGAGATTTCTCGCGCCTTTGCCATCAATTCAAAATCATTCATGCGCGCGTGTTCGAAAATTCGTTTACCGCTCTGTTCCGTGCCGAGAAGCTTGCCTTCGCCGCGCAGGCGCAAATCTTCTTCGGCCACGACAAATCCATCGTTCGTCCGTTCCATGACGCGGAGACGCTGAAGCGACGTTCCGTCATCTGTCGCGATGAGCAGGCAGTACGATTGATGCGATGAACGCCCGACGCGACCGCGCAGCTGATGGAGTTGCGCGAGCCCAAATCGTTCCGCGCCTTCGATCGCCATGACCGTCGCTTCTGGGACATCTACGCCGACTTCAACGACGGTGGTCGCAACGAGAACATCCGTCGCCCCGAGCGCAGTCGAGGGGCCTGAAAACAAACTCATCGTCTCATCTTTTGCTTTCACTGGCATCTTGCCATGGAGAACGCCAATGCGGAGCATATGCAGCGGTCCAGATTGAAGACGACGCGCCTCGGCTGCGACGCTCTTCACGCCAAGGAAATCTGATTCGTCAATGAGCGGGCAGACGATGAACGCCTTGTGTCCGTTCGCGGTTTCGCGGCGCATGAGATCGTACGCCGCTTCGCGTCCTTCCTCGCCGACGTAGAGTGTTGTGGTAATCGGAAGGCGCCCGGCAGGTTTTGTCGAGATGATCGAAACATCGAGGTCGCCGAGAAGCGTAAGTGCGAGCGATCGCGGGATTGGTGTGGCGCTCATTGAGAGGAGATGTGGCACCAGACCATCACCGCGCGGCGAGACCACGAGTGTCTCGCGCTGAACCACGCCAAAACGATGTTGTTCATCCACGACAGCGAGGGCTAGATCAGGCGGCGTTTGACCGCGTTCCAATAATGCGTGCGTGCCAACAATAACGATACGACCTTGCGCGATACGTTCACGCGCCGCGTCCCCTATCAATTCCAACGACGCACCTTCATACAAATATCTAGCAGAAGAAGTTAACAGCATCACGGGAATTTGATGTGGTGCTAAAAAACGCCGCAAGGTCTCCGCGTGTTGCTTCGCCAGCAGGTCAGTTGGCGCCATCAGCACGGCAGATTGACCAGCGCGAAAAACCAAGGCGCACAGCATAGCAGCCACGACAGTCTTGCCACTGCCAACATCTCCTTGTAGCAGACGGCGCATGGGACGATCCGCTGCCAGAGCTTTGATACTGGCCCAGAGCACCTGCTTTTGATCCGGCATAAGTTCGAATGGAAGTCCGGCAACGAACTTTTTTGCAAATGCTTCGTCGAATATGATCTTTGGCGCGCCGGCGACGTCGGCCTCTTGACGCGCCAGACGTAACGCGAGCTGATATGTCAAAAGCTCTCCAAACGCAAACCGTCGTCTCCCTCGCTCTGCATCTTCGATGGAGATGGGACGATGAATAGAACGATAGGCTTCGGCCAAAGATGGGAGCTCCAGGTGCTGCAGGATCTCCTGCGGCATCCAATCCTTTAAAAACTCGACTTCCTCAGCCGCAGCTTTCATGACACGCCGCAGAGTTTTTTGGGCTAATGAACCTACCAATGGATAAACTGGCGCAATGACGCCCGCGGCTAATGTATCTGCCGTAGCTGGCTCCCACAGCGGAGAGGTAAACCCGCGGCCAAAACGCGGGCGATTGGTGACGCTGCCGGATAAAAAAATCTCGTCCCCTGGTTTGAGTTGCTTAAGCAGCCACGGTTGGTTGAACCAAGTGACAGTGATGGAGCCTGATGCGTCTGAGACCGTGGCGCGTATAATATGGATGCGTCGGCGAAAAGTAGGCACTTCTACAATCTCTTTGAGGCTGGCTCTAACCGTCACTGGTGTGCCTAGCGGCACGCGAGACAGAGGAACTAGACGCGTGTAATCATCGTAACGACGCGGAAAAATAGACAATAGATCACCCACGGTTTGGGCTTCAAGCATCTTCAACGCGCGCCGCTGCTGCGCACTCAAGCCATGTATAAAACTCAGTGGATCATTCCAATGGAGCATGGAATAATCGTACAAATATAAAACAGATCAGGCAACTGCTCTGCGACATGCTCCACACCGCATACAGCGATGGTCACATGTAAAGGTAGATAAAAAAAATAGGGAGTGTTATCCCTATTGGAGCAAACAATGTTCGACTTTAGAACGATGCGTATCCAATTGAAACGCTGAGAGCGCCCCGGTATAGCAGACCGCAAGATGAGCAATCGGCAGGGTTTCGTAGCCACATCCGCCATCCACAAGAAAGGCTCCGACCTCTAGCCTAGGCAAGGGTGAGGATAGAATGGTATTAGGATTTGCTAGAAAGAAAAGAGCTTTATTGCCTCGCGTGTCTTGGAGGAATCCAACGGACTCAGAAACTGGATGCACTGGAGGTGGCTCCATCCAGCAACCACGTAGACCAAGTCTGGGCAGCTCGTCTTCCTCTCTAAAAAAGCCTTCAAACCTAGACTCGACTGCAACTCCACCTGCATACGTGACCTGGTAGCTACGAATACGAGGTATCAGTTGCTTATATCCCCATGTACTACAGCGCCGGACTCGAACCAACTTGTCAGCCATACCGGCAAGCTCCAAACGCTTCCCACCAACTAATGTACGCGTTCTTCGGCCGTGAAAGATAATATCCAGTTGCCAATCCGGGACAACTAGAAGATCGAAGGGGAAACTTTGTACTGACCATGGCGGTCCAGGCTGGAACCAGTTACCGCGTTCGGCGTATGTCGGATACCGAGCCTGCTGTGTGCAGATCGGACAATCCGGATGTTTACCGTCTTGGATGGGTTCTCTATAACATCGCTCGGGAGGAGCGTCACCAGAAAAAGGTGCGATCAGACACATTGGATCGGGTGCGTTGACATTCATTTGACTTGACCTCCTGCAAAGGTTCTTCGGGCTACGCCTCCGCACCACCGTTTTGCGGCGGCGGAGTTTATCCCGCACCGAGCTTACTCTGGTGCGGAACCTCATGGCAAGTACCCCCTTTTTAAGACACTGTTTCTCGTTTTGAACTGATGGAAAATAAGATGGTTTATGGGCTCGTAAAAGGAAGTGATGGATGGATATTTACAAAGTTCTTAATAAATGCTACATTTTATTGAACCTTAAGATGGTCTTAAGGTTCAAATAAGCTCTTTTACATTAAGGAGAAACCAATGAAAAAGAAAAAAGAATCACTAGTACTCGGACGCATGCTTCAGAAAATCGCCTTTCGGATTGGAGCGCGCGTGCTCATCGAACCTGAGTGGGGAATCGTCGGGAGAATCACCTTCAAAAGCGGACGTCATTCCTACTTCAGGTACAACACGCTCGACCTCAACCCCACGGGTAGTTCCGACCTTGCCAAGGACAAGAACTACGCCGACTTCTTCATGAAGGCGCTGGGTTATCGGACGATACCGGGCAGTGAGACGTTCTTTTCCAATCAGTGGGCACAAGCCCTTGGTATGCCTCGCCGAAACATTGACACCGCGTACCATTATGCACGCAAGCTCGGGTTCCCAGTCATCGTGAAGCCAAACAGCGGCAGCCAAGGCGTTGGCGTCTCGATAGTATATAACAAGCGAGAGTTCTACATAGCGATGCATGCCGTGTTCAAGCGCGATCGAGTGGCTCTCGTCCAACGCCCGGTGTGTGGTAGAGATTACCGGCTTGTTGTTCTCGACAACAAGGTAATCTCTACCTACGAGCGCATTCCGCTAAGCATCTCGGGCGATGGAAGATCTACCATCAGCCAACTGCTCACAATAAAGCAAAAGCAGTTTATTGCTGCCAGTCGTGATACCCAGATCAAGACCGATGATCCGCGCGTTGCGAGGAAACTCAAGCGACAAGGGCTCACGTTCCGCTCTGTTCCAGACAAGGGAGAGAGGATTTATCTCCTTGATAACGCCAACTTGTCGACCGGCGGAGACGCAATTGATGTAACTGGAAAGGTACACCCTGCGTTTAGGAGGCTCGCCATAAAACTCACTCGCGACATGGGCTTGCGCCTCTGCGGCGTAGATCTCATGGTGGAAGGTGACATCAGCGAGAAACCTAACGCGTATTGGATCCTCGAGATCAATGCCGCACCTGGCCTCGACCACTATGTCACAATGGGCAAGCAGCAGGAGAAAATCGTCGAGGACTTGTACATGGAGGTCTTGAGACACCTAGAGCGCTGACTCGGCGCTTTCGTGTAAAGCTCCCAACTCAACGCTGGAGTTCATCGCTCCAGCGTTTTTTATAAACGACCAGCGAAAAAGTGCTGCTGCAGACTACTACCGATTATGCAGCATTTCTCCAGGTGTGATATTCTGAATGTAGTATCCACCTCCTTCTATCGCGTCCTCGCTAATTTCAAAACCATGCTTCACAATCATCGAGTAAGAACTTGGTCGAGCTTTATCTACAACACAAAGAAAAATCTTCTTTTCATCGCAATTTTTCCAGAAGTCGCTCTCGCGTATTGACGCGGTTGTTGTTGGTCGCAATACCTACCAGTCAGCAGCCGATCGATTACGCGAGCGAAACACTTTTGTTCTCTCGAGTCGTCCGAAAACCATCAAACGCAGGGGGACTGTTACTTTCGTAAATCCTACAAGTGTCAACATCGCAAAACTTCTTGAAGGATACAAAAGTGTTGCCGTTCTTGGCCGCTCATTTTTGGGCGTGGGAAGAAAATGTTTGTCGGTGGCACTCGAACGACACGAGTTAGTCTGCTATCCGTCAAGCGGCTCAATCGCACCGGCACACTCCTGCTGCACTATCAGATTAACCACCAAAAAACATGATTATCCAACCAATCAAAACTCGTATCTTTCAAGAGGGCGATAATTTATTTGCTTTCATCACTCGTTACTTTAAGAAAGTTCCGGAGTGGTCAGTAATTGTCGTTACCTCAAAAATCGTCGCTCTGGCAGAAAAACGTACGGCTGTCGCCGAGAATATGAAAACCAAAGAGAAACTCATCCGCGCAGAGAGCGAGTTTGCCATTCCGACTAAACACGTTTGGCTCACGGTAAAAGACGGGATGGTCATGGCATCTGCAGGAATTGATGAGTCTAACGCGAACGGAAAACTCATACTTTTGCCAAAAGACAGTTTTAAGACCGCTCGCTTTCTGCGCAAGAAATTGCAACAAAAATATGGCATTAAACATCTCGGCGTTTTGATTACCGACAGCCGCACGATACCACTTCGCGCCGGTGTAACCGGCGTTGCTCTCGGATATGCGGGCTTCCGTGGCGTGATGGACTATCGCGGCACACCTGATATTTTTGGTAGAAAATTTAAATTTTCTCGTACCAATGTCGCGGACAGTCTCGCCACAGCCGCGGTTTTCGTCATGGGCGAAGGGAACGAACAGCAACCTTTGGCAATTATTAAAAAGACACCGATTGAATTTTGCGATAAAATTCGTCGCAAGGAATTACGTATCGATATACGAGATGACATGTACCGACCTCTCTTTTTAAAGTTACCGAGATTTTGACACTCTCGGTGAACGAATCCCATCACTTCCTTAAGTAAAATTTTCTTCTTCCTTTTTTATTGTGGTGCACCAGAGTGTATGAAGCTCGAACCATGCGCCCAGATAAGTAGGTAGGGAAGACACCGATGGCCAGATCTTGAGGCAAATGGGCGTGTTCGACGCAACCGGCCTACCGCATGACGCTGTCAACATAACTCCCAAACTCGAGACTTCTCAGTGTCACGCGCCCGGTTCCAAAGAAGGACCTGTACCTCTTGGCAACCTCGGGACGACCTGCCTGCGTGTTCACAACGACAATCCGGGTGGGCTGCCGAAGACGCTCGCGCGACTCCAAGGCACGATACATGAGGGTACGCAAGGCCACGTCTTCCGAAGGAAGGCTATAGCCAACGATTATCCAGTTATCTGCTTCTTCCAAGACGTGATGGGCGTTGGACCAAACAGCAGCGAGGTGCTGATTACCAAACTCCTGAATTGCAGTGGGTGCGACAAGAACGGGCTCAAGCGGGTAGTATTCGCAGTAGCAAGTCATCTCGCCTCGGTAGCGACGACCCAAACGCAGATATCTGACGTTATTCTCGAACGCTGAAACGAAGATACGTCCACAGACCGGGCAGTAGAGCCAGTTGAGAGAGCCGTGCAATTTGAGCAGGGCTATTGGTCGTGTTGGACGCGAAAACGCGTCTGCATCGTCGTATGGATCACGAAAGGACGAACCCAGAAAGACATCGCTGAAACGTCCACGAGCACTGTACGCTTCAAAATAGCAGGCCAGATCAATACAGGTATCATAGTTTGTTGTAATCACTGCGTCCGCGAAGCGCAGGCGGTTCGCTTTCCTCGCCCAGCCGCCGGCTCGGAGTTTGCGCACGAACCGGCGGATGTAGCTCGGAATCGTGACCCATTGGCCCGCCAGCCCAGCGGCGCGCGGAATGCGTAGTCGGAGGCCGCGATGCGAGCCGAGCGACTTGGCCATGACAGCCGTGAATTGACTCCGGAGCGATTGGAGTGCAGCCACGCCCAGCCCCGTTCCGAGCGGGCGACCTTCGTGGAGCCCGCGGTCGAGGAAGCTGATGAAGTCAACGATTGCGGGTCTGCCTGAATGGCTCGCGACGTCGGCATCGAAGTGCAACATCAGGCGCCGAAGTGTGGCATCGCCTGGCTTGAGTCGCGCCAGTATCTTTGAGTGCAGTTGTGCCAGCGGGGGCACGCGCGCTTCGACTGAGGCGCCAGCACCTAGGATGAAGACCCGTCTGGTCACCATCGGATATCCCGATCGGTACGTTCCGCGTGCGCCAGATCGATGCGCGGTGACGAAACACTGGTGTCGATCACGTTACGTATCTTCCTTCCAGTTCGCATGGGTTCGTCCGAGAACTCAAGCTCGGCACGAAGAAAGCCGCGGTCGATTAGGTCGCGCAGGTCGTCCACATTGAACAACGCCTCCTGAAGAGCGCGGCGCTTCGGTGCTAGCGACGACGGAACAACGAAGGTGAGCACGACTGGACCGGTAGACTGGCTTACAGATATCTGTAGGAATCCTGTTGCCAGGAGGAGATGAGACACGCTCTGTCGAAAGTTCTCGTATGGTATTTTGTATCCAAACAGCACCACCTCATCATGGATGCGTCTGACGCTCACAATCCGTGGCTCAGTCCTCCCGCATCTACACGCCTCAAGGGACACGCGAATCAGATCGTGCGTCGGAAACTTGATCAAAGGTAGATCGGCGAAGTGCATGGTAGTCCACAACACTTCACCCTCAATGGTGCCCGCACCCGACCGCGTGACCTTTATCGTCGGAAGTACGCGCTCCACGTCGATGTGGAGGCCGTCGTGCATGCGGCACTCCGCTGCAACTGAGCCGATCTCGGTACTTCCGTAGAGCGAGAAGGCTTCGCACGAGAGAGTGTCGCGAAGGTAGGATCGAAGCTCCGGGTGAGTTGGCTCGCCGATCAGTATCGCGCGTGGTACCGCCGGTAACCGGCACGCCCTCGCTTCCTCCAACCGTCGCAGCAGGGAGCTCATCACCGAGGGCACCGAGATGATGATGGTCGGCTGATAGTTCGCGATGAGCCTTTGGATCCTGGCGGCCGCCGGTGCACCCGCACCGACGGCGGCGAACATGTAGCTCTGCGCGCCCAATTGCCGGAGCACGCGGCCGTAGAAGAGGTAGATTTGGGAACTGTCAATGTCCAACGCAAGTACTCTGTCGCCTGCGGTGATTCCCCAGAGTCGAAACGCATCGTGGCAGAGCGCCGCTTCGGCTTCGTCGTCGAGGGACGACGCAAGACGAAGCTTTCGGAACTGTGCCGTGGTGCCACTCGTGTGGTCCACCGTAAAAGCGCGCCTACCGACACGCGCGAGTGCATCGTTCTGAACGCTTGCGTAAGCGGCGGCGTCCATCTCGGGAAGTTCCGTGAGCGTGGTGAATGGGTCAGTCACCGCGCTGATGGAGGCGAGCGCTCTCGCGTAGGTCGGGAACTGGTCGCGGAGCCGCTCGAGATAGCTGGCCAGAGCCGACGCGGCAGCAGGTCCACCCAGGTGGACGACTCTGGTGTTGCCGCGCGTCATATCGCTGTCTCGGCGCTGAGGCGTCGTGACCAGGGGACGGACAGCCGCACTAGCGGCATGAGTGCATCGAAGCGTGACGTGACGAGCATGCAGTCGTTGACCTGTTCGAGCAGATAGTGGTCCGAGAGTGCTCGCGTGGAATCGTACCCATCGCGCAGACCCAGATATGGCGCCGCGTCCGTCTGGACTACGTCAAGATGTCGAATCGGTAGCGAGAACCGGACGCCGGCGTTCACGGTTACAATCGTCCTCAGCTCGGTTTCGAGCAGCCTGGCGGGGGGACGGGACTCAAGCAGCCAAATGAGAGTCGTAGCTCGCGCCGCTATGGCTGCCAAGGTAACGCCTTCAGGATCTGCAGCGTCAACAAGACTAAGAGCCGGAACGTAGCCGCGCTTGATGGCGAGCTCGGTCAGCTCAGCCGCGAAGCGATGCTGCGCGTCCGACGTCACTATCAAGAGCTCGTCCACGAGGAGGTGGCCGGCCACCTCAAGGAGCCGAGCGACTCGATCAGCAGCGCGCTCTCTGTCAGCGTGGCTGAATAGTATAGCGAAGGGAAACTCCGGTCGACGATCGTCGAGGGGGGGGCTGACCGTGAAGAGGCGCTCATCGCTTCGAGTGGCGGCCGTGGCTGACGCGATATGGGCGTAATCCGCGACGGAGGTGCTCGGGAGACGATCCCATTCTGCAGAAGTGAGCTGAGGAGATAGAGTGGGAAAGCGTGCTCGGAGGAGCGGTACTTGCGCGAGCCCTGCACACACGTGAAGTACGAGCTCGTGGAATTGATGAGCGTCTGGTGGGTTGGCGTTGCTGGGGAGATGGGCTGGCATCGTGTTGTACACCGGTGGCGATGGGGTGTCTCGAGGGTGGCGGGACGCGCTAGGGGCTGTCACGCATCGTCACCAGATCGGCGAAACTCCCAAGATACAAGTTCAGTTTCTACAATTTCTTTATCTCGCTTAAAACACTCTCAATATTTCCGTTGTTTACTAAGAAAAAATGAAGTTTGCCTTTGCCAAGTTTTGCCCATAAGGCGGCTATCTCCACTTTATAAGCCGTATCAGCATTACTTATTCTATCCTCTCCCTTCCACTCAAGGGCAATGGTATTGCCTCCTTTCGTTACAGCTATGAAGTCGGGATAAAACTTACCCTTCTTCCATCCTTGGATATAAAATGGGTCTACCTTCTCTCGATTGCGAACCCAGAATTTAATATTGGAGAGGGTGCTTAGATCAAGTCGTTCTGCGAAGTTCCTTTCCTCCTTATTTAAGGGGTCAATTTTCTCGTACAGATTTTTATTGAATTCTTTTTGGACGGGTTGTTTAAGTAAGATTGAATCTGGGAAAGCATCAAACGCTTTTGTTGTGATGCTTTTTTTCTTAAGCAACATATCAAACCTTGCCTTGGCGTGTTTTTCTAATAAATCATTTATTACTTGGCTCAGACGGTCTGCGAGCACGTATCTGTTTACCGAAAGTTCAGAAAGTGTCCGCTTCTTTAACTGATATTCGACGGCCTTATCAAGAAATTTTACTTTGTCGGATTTCTCCAGAATTGCGAAGCGCAATTTTTTATCCAACCATTGCACTAACTCGCTTTTGGTATAACTCTTATCTTCGTACTGCAAATTGAGGGACATTTGGGCACTTTGCAACCACTCGTCCTTATCGTTAATATCAATTATGGCTCGTCCGTCGTTGTCATAGTGAATCTCAAAATCAAATTTCGGGTCCTGCTCCGCTAACCCAAAATTCTCGACGAGATCTTCAAACGACAGCTTGTCGCCCTCAAGGCTCACGTGCGGTACTTTTAAATCCGCCTTAATTGCCTTGCCAACTTCCAGCTCATACTGCTCGTCCTTATTTGCGCCGTTAATTATGTCCGCTCTACTGTAGCCATTCTTTTGTAAGCCAGATATAACTTCGTCGGCGGCCTCACTAAAATTTCGCGCCGATGCAAAGATATAACTTCTATTAAGTTCCTCTATATTCTTCTTTTTTGCATACGGCATACGCATAATCCGTCCGATAATCTGCTCGACAGCTATCTTTGCACCTAGATTTGCAACAGAAACTAACACATAGGCAAAGGAGCAATCCCAACCCTCCGCGAGAGCATTAACAGTAATGATGTAGCGGATATTGCACTTGCGGTTAAATAGATCAACGCCATCAAGCTCATTTTTCTCCGATGTTTTTATTGCGATTTGATCCTCGGGTATTTCTAAGTCAAGCAGAAATTTCTTAATTTCCTCAACTGTTATATTTTTGGTTATTTTACTTTGCGGCTGTGCTTGCAATAATACAATCGGGCGCAGATATTCGCCTTTGAGTTTTTTGGCACTCTTTTCCAATTCACTTCTCTTTTTTAAGCCTTGCTCAAGCACGCTGCGCCATTGAGAGGCACTTTCAAGTACAAGAGGAATCTTTACCATATGCTCGGCCTTAAGCTCCGAGGCCGAGACATCGACAAGAATATTACTGCCATCTCGCGGAGTAGCTGTGTACTCAATAACGAAGCTGGGGTTGAGATCTTTGAGAAACTCGAAGGATAGATTTGTTTGCGTTCGATGTCCTTCGTCAATAACGATAAGTGGCTTACTTAAGCGCACCACATTGGCCAAGGAATTAATTACCGTACCCTCGCTGTCCTTTTCTAGATACGCTGGCTCATCAATATTTTGAAAGTGGTCTAGTAGCGTTCCGTTTTCCTGATACACCTTGTATTTCTTTTGCAAAGATTTTTCTTTACGAAAGGCCTCAAGACTTGCTACGACAATACAGAGATTATCTTCCACATCACCCTTGCGGATACTCAATGCCTCCTCGTTGGAAAATACTTTGACGTTATTATCAAACGCTTCGTCGAGTACACGGCGGTGCCAATCTTTCCGGTCTTTAAATTTTTTCAGCGTTTGTGTCTTTATTGTTTCCGATGGCGTAAACCAAAGCACGATGCCGCGATCTAATTTATTTTGAAGCGCGATACTCATTATCTTTTCGACTCCATGGCAAGCGACAAGGGTCTTACCTCCACCGGTTGGCACCTTGATACATACAAACGGCACATCACCAAAAAATTCGGCTTTGTAGGGTTTTTCCGTGACATACATAAAGGCACGCTTTGCGCCTTCTTTCCGAGCCTCATTCAGAAAGTTCTCTAGCGTCTCTATCGTATTCTTTTGGTATCTTTTGAGTTCCATAAAATTAGTAGACTTTCACCTCGTAGGGTATTTGTTTAAACACGATATTGTATTCCGTTAAGGTATCCTCATCGAGGATACAGCGATCTGCATATACTACCTTTTTAGCATCCGACTTTGTAATTCGTTTCAAAAATGTTTTATTAAGGTCGTTCTTGTGAGGCTCTTTGTAAATGAGATGGTATTCAGTGTTTCCGTGTTCACCGATAAAATTGCCTTTTACCTTCGCAGTATCAATATTCGTTTGCGTCTCGGTAAAGTAAATATACGTCGCAAATTGTTTGAAATCGCATGTATCCTCAATGTGTCCAAGCTCGTTAAACAATGGCTTACCGAGTTCGCAATATTCAAAACCATCTTTGTAGCCGTACTTCTTGATAACTCGTTTTATCCGTTCTGCCGTAATGTCTTTTGCAACATGGTCTTCCATTTCTACCAAAATAAACTTCCGGCTCCCGCCATCCTCTTTATTCAAATCTAAAACTGCATGGCCGGTAGTCCCAGACCCTGCAAAGGAGTCAAAAATTATTGAATCTTTTTGTGCCCCGAGTTGTAAAATTTGTTTTATAAGCGACACCGGTTTTGGTGTATCAAATGCATTACCGTCAAACAAATCGAGGATTTCTTTTTTCCCTTCCTTATTGGTCGCTATGTCAGTCCAGATATTACTTGCGGGTATCCCAGTGCTTTCATGAGCATAAATAACGCGCTGAGGCACCCCGTCTCCATTCTTCCCGAAATATATTTTGCCTTCCCGCAATAACTTCTTGTAACTTTCTTCTGGGTAGGCCCACTCTCGTGAGTGTTTTTTACCAGAAGGAGTAGAAATCTCGTATGTATATCCGCCACTCTTATGCCCTTTTGTTGTAGCGATGGGCACCGGACGCCATTTCCCCTTAGGAAATTCAGGAATCGGATCTTTATAGGATGACTGAATATATGACTCACTCAGAGATAAAAGATTAAATTGTACAGTTTCCGATTTTGAATACGCCAAAATATATTCAGCTTTTACGGTAATATTTTTGCTATCGTTTGAACTCTCTTTTTTTCTTTGCCAAGTAATTGTTGTGATATAATTTCTTTCTTCAAAGATCTCATTCATCAGAATACGCAAATGGTGTATTTCATGATCATCGAGAGATATAAAAATAACTCCGTCTTCCGTAAGTAAATCCCGAAGGAGTTTTAGGCGCGGGTACATCATGCACAGCCATTTATCATGACGTGTTAGGTCCTCGCCCTCACTGCCGACAACTTTACCTATCCATTGTTTTATTTTGGGCGAATTAACATTGTCGTTGTAAATCCACCCCTCATTACCCGTGTTGTAAGGAGGATCAATGTAGATACATTTTACCTTGCCTTGATAGTGCGGCATCAGTGCCTTGAGTGCTTCGAGATTGTCGCCGTGGACTATGAGATTTTGTGAAGTTCCTACCGAGGCAGATTTTACTTTTTTGAGTAGCTTAAAAGGCACCTCCTTATCGTGGTTTACTACCGCCTGCTTTCCAATCCAATTTAAAGAGGCCATATTTTGTTGGTTAAATTATTCGCCACTTTCAATCCTTCTTCTGCGCTCATCAAGTGTCTCGCCCTCGTACATCCAATAATCCGTTCCAGCAACGCCGTAATCATAACCGAGAATTTTTTGAGCGGATGTTGAAAGACTTGTTATTTCGCCATTAAACATAATAGACCGGTTATCTATAACTTTTGCCTTTACGTTTTCATCGCGACTGAAAACTAATTCTGCTCCAACCGGAATATCAACCATTTTGAAGTTAAAAATTGCTCGCCTCGTACGCGCTTGATTGAGCGCTTGTTGATCCTCCTGTGTTTCCACAAAATCTTTCTTAGGCGTAACATTTTGAATTTCAGCAAGTTTTAATGCCGCAACTGCACGCTCCGGTGAAATTTCAAAAAACTCTCGGCTGGAACGAACACGATGATCTAAAAAGGCATCGTGCAATTGTCGCTCGACAAACTGCGCATCTTTCACGGTACATGCATAAAAACATTCAAACGACAAAGGCACGCTCGTTGTATCAAGCGAACGAATGCGTTGCTCAAGATTTGTTGTCCGCCCAATCTTCACATATCCGGGCATCGCTTCGTTTATAAGAATATAAATAATTTCGTTCATATGGTTATGATTTCATTAAATCATCAAGAGAAACTCCAAGTGAGTCGGCAATTTTCTTAACTGTATCAATAGTAGGATTAGGCGTGTCGCCGGATTCAATCTTAACAATAGTAGGGAGAGATAGGTTGGCCGCGCGTGCTAACGCCTCTTGAGAGATGCCCTTTCCCTGCCTGTATTTCCGAATCGTTTTACCTATCCCCGTTTGATCTTTTGACATACTTGTATAACTCTATATATAATGGCTTATGAGTTGGTGTGTATAAGTATTATACTACAATGACAAAATATTTTCTCTACGCTCGCAAAAGCACCGATGTTGAAGACAAGCAAGTCCGGTCTATTGATGACCAACTTTCTGTCTTGCGAGCGTTAGCGAAAACGGAAGGATTGAACATCTACGAAGAATTTATTGAAAAGCAGTCAGCTAAAATGCCCGGTCGCCCCATCTTCAACGAGATGATGGAACGGATACAGAAAGGCGAAGCGCAGGGCATCGTCTGTTGGAAACTTGATCGCTTGGCTCGTAATCCGGTAGACGGCGGACAAATTAGCTGGATGCTCCAACGCGGCATAATTGCGCACATCCAAACGCACGACAGAAGCTATCGCCCCAACGACAATGTTTTGATGATGAGCGTGGAATTCGGGATGGCTAATCAATATATTCTTGATTTAAGCACAAACACCAAACGCGGCCTCTACGAGAAAGTGAAGCGTGGCGAGTATCCAAACATCGCGCCTATCGGCTATATAAACGATGTGCGTATCAAACAGATTGTCGTGGATCGCAAGAAAGCAAAAATCGTGAAAGAGGCTTTTGAGCTATACTCGCGCGGGCAATCGCGATTGGAGGACATCGCCGAGCTTTTTTTGAAGCACGGCGTAAGGTCTAAAGAAAGCAACCGCCTCCACTCCACCCGCATTGTGAGAATCTTAACCAACCCTTTATATTGTGGCCTCTTTCGCTATGGCGGAGAGATGTATGAGGGTAAGCACGAAACCATTATCACAAAGCAACTTTTTGACCGCGTTCAGGAGGTCTTGCGGTTGCGGGGTAAGCCGGAGAGGAAAGCCAACGATCCCCAAGCCCTCTGCGGACTGCTCCGGTGCGCTACTTGTCGGATGATGGTAACTGCCGAGCGAAAGACGAAATATCAGCAAAACGGCAATGTTCATCACTACACCTATTATCGGTGTTCCAAGAAATCCAAAGTGATGAAATGCTCCGAACCTTGTATCCGCGAGGAGGAGCTTGACCGGCAGTTGTCCGCGCTTATCAAAAACTATGCCTTGCCTTCTGAATGGGCGGTAGAGCTATCTAAAGTGGCCGACAAAGACGAACAGGAGGCCGCCCAATCATCGGCCACTCTCATACAGGAGGCGAGAGCCGAGATACAGGCCATTTCTCAAAAACTCCAACGCCTTCTTAACGCATATCTTGACCAAGATATTGAGCGGGAAATCTACCGCTCCGAGAAGGCGGAGCTTCTCTCCCGCAAGAAGTCGTTGGAGGAGAAAATGAGCCAAGTCGCAAAGGGGGTCTCGGTTTGGATAGAACCTCTGCGCGAATGGATAAAAGACGGGCAAAATATAGACGAAATCGTTTCTTCCCCCTCGTTAATTCTTAAAAAGGTTACGGCTCTAAAAATTTTCGGATTGAACCCCTCGGTTTCGCTCGGGACAGGCCTGACACTTCACGCGCGCGAAGCGCGCGGCGTTGCGGAAATACAATGGGCTTCCATTGCGGAAGCCCATTGTTTGAAAAATAAAATTGACTTGAATCTCCTTGTGGTGCGACGGCTGGGGATCGAACCCAGGACCTTGGGCTTAAGAGGCCCCTGCTCTACCAGCTGAGCTACCGTCGCAAGCGGTGTTGATGGTAACGCAGTCACGCAACGAGCGTCAACCTAAAAACTTGTCGCGACAGGTGGTTTCCGCTACGCTCGCGCACAGACACGCATAGCTCAATCCCATCTATTTGCTCCCGTAGTTCAATGGATAGAATGTTGGCCTCCGAAGCCTGAGATCCAAGTTCGACTCTTGGCGGGAGCAAATAGATGGGATGTGGAGTGGATATTCGCACTTAACGTTAACAGTGTATTATACCGTATATGCTCAACTTACTTCCCTCTAGCCTACTCGCTCTCATAGCGACCATTGCTTTAGTCTCGCCCGCCCTAGCTGTCGGTAGTAGTGGAGGTGGAGGAGGAGGCGGTGGTGGAGGTAGCAGTGGTAGTGGGGCTCAAGTCTGCTCAGAAGATATTTGGAACTGTTCTGATTGGAACGCTTGCGCGAGCGACGGCCGGCAGACGCGCAACTGCACATTATTTTTTGATTGTCCCTACACCTATACTCCCAAACCAAATGAAACGCGGACGTGTACTCCTCCGACGCCAACTCCAATGGCGCCGTCGCCTGCGTCTAAACCAAGCGCAGCTCCAGCGCCAACTCCAGACTCTCCAACCTCCAGTCTTCAAATTTCACAACCTGTGTGTGACGCGTATAGGTGGGGGGCCTGCTCAAATTGGTCATCAACCTGTGATCGCTACGGCTATCACACACGCACCTGCGAAAGATCGCTGACTGATTGTAATAGCGCCTCGACAACTCCAGCACCGCTGGAAAAAAAGCGTTGTGAAAAACTCCAATGTGGCAAACTGACACAGCTGCGTGAACGCATACTATGCCGCCTAAAACTCGCACCAGAAGGAATCACTCGCGAGCTTGAGTTGCAGTACCTGCCTGAAGAATGTCGAGTGATAAAAAAAGACATCACACAAAAACAGTGCATTGCGCGCTATGCCGCCTATCATCCATGTTGGGATCTTCCGGCAGGAGAAGCGCGTTTCAATTGCGCGCGAAAAGTCTTGCAGCTAGAACCAGATATCACTCAGGCGTACAAAGACTGTCGACTAAAAAAAGCCTCTAAGCGCACGCCCTGCCTGACTGATTTAAGACATAAAGTCTTCTCTCTGATTAAGTTTCGTTTTTATGACTTAAACGAACGAGCTGAAGAGTTAATCAAGCACGGCACGGACGTTGCCATTGCGACTGACACGGAAGTTGCCGCTGCGACTGACCTGATCCTGGCCTCTGAGCTGAGTAAACAAAAATTCAATCAAGCCAAAATCTACGCGCAGAGGCACAAATTGATTCAAGATGTCAGTTCGGCGTGGAAAACTTTTGTTAAGCACGCCCAGCCAAAAGATGCACGCGACAATCTGGATCAAGCTTTACGCGAGCTTGATGCAGTCAAATGATACTCACACTTTTTTCTTTCTCTTCCTCCGATTCCTTGCTGCGCTGCTGATTTTCAAGTACTCTCATCAGCATACAAGTTGATCTCGCACACAACGTGCCGCGGTGGCGGAATTGGTATACGCGCTAGCCTTAGGAGCTAGAGGTCGCAAGACCATGAGAGTTCGAGTCTCTCCCGCGGCATTTGAGCAATGGGCAGCTTGACTGCTATTGTTCAAACTTAATACATGCTCAGGACTTACGCGTTTGGATGCAGAATGCGAAGAAAGCGAGTATTTGCGCGAGGCGTAGCAGCGCTACGGTGAGCGCAAAACGGAGCTTTCGACAAAGTTATGCGCCAAACGCGTAAGTCCTAATGCTAATCAATCTCTGTCCCGGTAGCACAATGGATAGTGCAGTGGTCTTCTAAGCCGCTGATGTAGGTTCGATTCCTACCCGGGACATTCTTAAACATTAGTCCGAACGGCCGGAAAGTCCTGAGCAGAATCGAAGTAAGTCTAACCAAGTCTGGGGGAGCCACACCGCTTGATGCAGCAACATCACCTACTGGGTCAAAACCGCACAATCCTTAGACGCAACTCAAGCTACAGAACCAGCAGAAAAATAACTTGCCCTGAGCCTGTCGAAGGATAGGCTCGAACCATAATGAACCTCCGCGGGGCAGAGCCACGCGGTATCAAGGGATGAACTTGACCGTGAACAGGCGCTCCACGCTCTACCATGGGTGTCGCGCGCAGCAGAGCTGTGCGGAAACTCAAGTTGTCATGGCGGTGTACCCCGAGTTAGGTACCCAGCCACGGTGGTGTGTTGAGGGCTATTTCAGGGGTCGAGGTCTGGTCGGATTTGAGGCATGTGAGTCTGGTCGTTTTGATGGAGACGCTCTAAACTCTAATACAATAAAATGATATCTCTCATTACGAGATCTCATAGCCGTTTTTACGTGCACCAATCCATTCTCCGCTGCGAGTTTAAACGGAAGCTCAACATCGATATCGGCAAAATCCGCCCACCCGAAATAGACTCGTGCATCGGGCAGTAGGTGATCTTTCACTTCTTTGAAAAAGAGCTGCTTGACCTCATTCTCCGGATCCCAGAACATCCGATCTACTTCATCTACAACTGGATGGTTTCCATACGGCGGATTGCAGATCAAAACATTAAATTTTCCATCAATACCCGCAAAGCAATTCCCTTGAACCACCCGTAGATTTGTGACGCCAAAAAGAGTCCACACTCTTTACTCGCACGGTTTCCGCCATAAGCTCGGTATCCATGCTGGTATCGAAAACGCCTGGCAATATAAGAAAGAGTTCACCGCAGACAATCGCCTCGCCCAATTTGGCATCTCTGCGCACCTGAATATACCTCGCCTGGGACGGGACGGAGATGTACTGACTGGGGATGATCCTTGATTCCATAACTGAGCATTTTTAGTATAACAAAACGACCCCGCAAAGGGTCGTTTTGGGTCATAATCCGTACCGCACAGGAATTGAACGCTTTGATGAAGCGTCCGGGTCTGCCGATACGAAATTGTCATGGCGACAAATAATGTCGCAACTGTTTTTCCAAAAAGCGTTTTCCAGATCCACTTTTTAAAAACTTCTCTCGGCCAAGAGCGTCAAGCTTGTACAGGTACTCTTCGTAGTAGATCAGAACAAAAGGCCGACGTGCACGCGTTGAAACGTTCTTTCCGAAATTATGATCCTCGAAACGTCGGTTTATGTCTTCGGTAAAACCCGTATACCAACCTCGGTCGGACAGACTTTTTAGCAGGTAGACGTAATACATACTTCTACCGCTGCCATGGAATATGCCAGCTGTCAATCGACGAAGACAGTTTTCCTTTTGGCTGCGCCACGTAAAAAGCTCCCGCAAAAGCTCCCGCTTTTGCGGGAGCTTTTTACGTGGCGGAGGGGGTGAGATTCGAACTCACGGTGGCATTGCTACCACGCCGGATTTCAAGTCCGGTGCCTTAGACCACTCAGCCACCCCTCCATAAGACTGCGGGATAAATGTCCGGCTCAAGCGTACCAATCCTTGGACTCTCCTTCAAGCTCCCAAGGCCAACGCAAATCCGTAAATTGTTTGCGCGCCTCCAGCTGTAAGCACACGCGCTGCTTCACGCAGGCTAGAACCAGAAGTGACTACATCATCCACTAACAAGATGGAATGTGGCAGCTGTACGCCAGGCACAAGATCAAAGGTGTTATGTACGTTCGCCTGACGCAACTCATGCGAGACTAATGAGGCTTGCGCCATAGCCTGAGGGTGACGTCGTAGAGCATCAAGTTTATGTGCTCCTGGCAAGCTATTTTCGATCACAATGTCCGCAATGAGCGAGGCTTGATCATAGCCACGCGCACGCACTCGCTCCGGTGAGGTTGGCACTGGTTGAACAAAAAGAGCCTGCTCATGTGCCCACGGGAGTGGATCGATCTGAGCCGCGTGCCAACGCGTCACATACTTTTTAATCGACGGCAACAGCTGCGTTGCCCCGCTGTATTTAAAAGCCTGAATGGCACGACGCAATTTAGGCTCGTGATAAAACCCTGTAGCCAAAAGGGCGACAAGGTTGGAAGGTGCCTGCGGATAACGATTATGCGACGGAACCTCAATCGCCTCTCGACACGCCGCGCACCACCACTCCCCTGCCACGCCACAAGCTACACACTGAGCCGGAAAGAGGATGTCCCAGACAAACTCAGCTGCGTGTAGAACAACGCTCCGTGGATTCATATCCTAAGAGCTACCTTATTTTAAGGCAGACGTAAAGACGAGCGATGGAGGTCGGCTTGACGGGCAGTCTAATTGATGCTAGCGTTCTCCGTTCCCAGCTTAGGCGTTGGGACGGTTAAAACGCTTATGACACAACACATCCTAGTCACTGGCGGAGCTGGTTTCATTGGTTCGCATCTCGTAGATGCGCTGGTTTTACATGGCTACAAAGTGACGGTCATAGACATCATAACTGACCTAAATCGTAAGCATCTCAACCACTTCGCCTACGTCATTAACGCTGATCTGACGCAGCCCAAGACGATCGAACTGATTAAGCGCCTCAAGCCTGACATCATCTATCACATGGCTGCCAACGCTAGCGTGGCCATGTCTATGCAAGAACCCCTGCTTGATCTTAAGCTGAACTACAACGTAACCGCGGATCTCCTGAACGTGGCCACGCAAATTAACGTCAAACTGTTTGTCTTTGCCTCGACCGGCGGTGGACTCTCATCTGAATACACTGTTTTGCCCACATCGGAGCATCTCATCTGCAAGCCACTCTCGCCCTATGCTATCCATAAATTAGCGTCTGAACAGCTAGGCGAATTTTATCGCATGCAAGGAGGTTTACCATTCGTGGCCCTGCGTTTTGCTAATGTGTACGGCCCGCGCCAGACCGTCACTCAAGGCGAGGCCAATGTCATTGCGACGTTTGCGTCTCGCATGCAAAAAAACGAAATGACTCAGATCAACGGTACAGGCCGTCAGACGCGTGATTACATGTACATTGATGATGCTGTCGCCGCATGTCTGCTGTTGCTTGAACATCAAAATATACTTGGTCCTCTAAACGTTGGTTCAGGCCTAGAGACAGACGTGTTGACCCTGCACCGCCTAATGGCGGCTTACATGGATTACACGCGCAAACCAGTCATGCATCCAGCCTTGCCAGGCGAACAACTGCGTTCTTGTCTGGATATAAGCAAAATACGCTTGTTGCTGGAATGGACGCCTAAGACAACGCTGGCGCAGGGCCTGGCCAAAACTTTGGAATGGACTGAGCGCACGGTGCGCGAGCTCGCGCCACATGACAAAAATCTAAAAATCAGGGCATAATTGGGTCGTGATTATGTTGGTTTTAAAGCTATCCCAGGCGTCTTTTAAAGCCAGCCTGCAGGCAGCTATCAGGCTGTTACGACGCGGCGGCGTCATCGCCTTCCCGACTGAGACAACTTACGGCTTGGGTTGTGATCCACGGAACAAAAATGCGGTGCGAAAGATCTTTTTGATCAAGGGGCGAAGCGACAAGAAACCGCTGCAACTGATCGCGGGAAGCCTCTCGCAAGTCTCCCGAATCGCCGATCTCTCTAGGGCAGAAAAGAGCCTAGCGAAAAAACATTGGCCCGGGCCATTGACGCTCCTCGTGCGTCTCAAAAGAGGGAGGAAACTCGCGCCGCACGTGAGTCAGCTGGGTCTGATTGGCATCCGCGTTTCATCCTCCCTGTTCGCGCGCGCTCTGGCTAAAGCCTTGCGTCATCCTATAGCGGCAACCTCTGCCAACCGCAGTGGCGCGATGCCAGCTTTTTCCGGACGCGCCGTGGTACATGCGTTTAAAGCTTTTCCGCATCAGCCAGATTTGGTGCTCGACGTCGGTCGTTTACCGCGCCGTGTACCATCAACCGTCGCGCGAGTTAGTGAGGATGGGAGCGTGGAGATATTGCGTCAAGGTGCAACTCACCCCATAGGTTACACACAGTTATCGAGATAATTAATGCCACACTCCAGGTACGTCTATCAAAGCAACCCCCTCTTGAATCAAGCGGGGGTTGAGGGAGTTCTAGCTAAACTCGGCGGTCGAGCCAACAAACATCTCGGCCAGCATTTTCTCATTGATTCTGAAGTGCTCGAGACAATCGTCGAGGCGGCAGACACTCATCCCGGCGATCTCGTGCTTGAAATCGGACCCGGGCTCGGCGTTCTCACTCGTGAACTTCTAGCACAAGGCGCGGAGGTGCTGGCGATCGAAAAAGATCGTAGATTTGTGGAGTATCTGAATATGACACTCCTCCATGGGAGCCACCTCACCCCCCTGCCCCCCTCTCCTGCGTTAGGAGCGGGGGGTTCTGACCGTATAGATGCGGTAGAACCCTCTCCTTACGGAGGAGAGGGCAGGGTGAGGTGGGGCGACGCTGCGACGATCGACTGGCACGAACTCATCGGTAATCGTCCATGGAAGCTCGTCTCAAATTTACCCTATTCGATCACCTCGCTCGCGTTGCGGAAAGCACTGTGGAGTTTACGACCCGCATCAAGAATCGTCGTCCTCGTACAGAGGGAGGTGGCGGAACGTGCCCTTACATTAACTCCCTCCCCGACCCCCTCTCTTGGTGTACGCGGGAGGGTGAAGGGATCACTCCTCTCCCTCATGGTCGCGCTGGCATCTGAATCCGCTCGGATCGTGAAACGCGTTGCGCCGAGCAGTTTTTATCCTCCGCCAAAAGTCGAGTCCGCAATTCTCGAAATCATTCCAATGCTACTCGTAGAACGCGAGAAGCGATGGGGCATTGATCCGGAAAAAATCATGACGCTCGCAAAAAAAGGTTTTACGCATCCGCGAAAAAAACTCGCGTCTAATCTTGGACTACCCACCGGCTTGGTGGCTAGTCTCCCCATATCTCAAAATACTCGTGCCGAGGAGTTATCTCCGGATGATTGGGCTCGTCTGGCGAAAAAATTAGAGAATTTTAAAACCGGCTGAAGCAACTGCCCCCAGCCGGTTTAACGTAAGTAGTACGTAAGGTGCTTCGTGAGCTGCTCGCTCAGCTCACGTGTGCCGCGGACAACTACGCCGCGGCTTCTTTGTCCGCTTGCGCCGACTCGACCATCTGCAGCAGCTGCGCGATGGTGATCTCGAGCTGCCGCCGACATGCGTCGATGCACTCGATCATCTCGAGCGCCATGTCATCTTTCTTACTGAGATCGCTGGCGAGAATCTCAGCAGCCAATCCCTTGGCCGACTCCACGGTACGCTCCGTCTGAGACCAGAACTCCTGACCAATGTCCTGCATCACACGCCTCGCCTGAACCTCAGGCGAATACGCGGGAGGCGAGACGCTATCGCCGTTCCTCCCGTCACCCTGCGGCGCCTCGGCAGACCTTGCGTCCACCTCGACCTCCGCGGGCACGTCATGAGCAGGCACCTTCTCCTCGGACAGTGCACCCTGCGGCGCCTCGTCCACGGAGGGTGTGGTGGCGCTGCCTTCGAGCGACGGGGTAGCGTCGCTCGTGGCCGTTGCCGTGGTGGTAGGCGCTCCGACGTTCGTCGGGGTCGCCTCCGCAGCTCTATGGGCCTTCTGCCTGCGCCTCGCCTTCGCCGGCGATCGCAGAGGCTTCTGCAGCCCCTCCAGCATTACCACGATCTGGCCGGCGCGAGCGCGAGACACGTTCGTGAGACTCTCGTCGCGGAGGACTGATTGATAGTACGGGATCGCTTGCACGATCTCGTCGGGCGTCAGCCGCTCCTTCACCTGACCATTCTTGTAGCTCTCGACCTTGGCCAGAATGGCCGAGAACTCCTCGTCGTCACCCTGCGGCGCCTCGGCAGACCTTGCGTCCACCTCGACCTCCGCGGGCACGTCGTCGTGAGACGGCGACGCTTCCTCCTCGGACGGTGCACCTTGCGGCACCTCGTCCGTGGCCGTTGCCGTGGTGGTCGGCGCTCCGACGTTCGTCGGTGTCGCCTCCTGCTCATCCGGGAAGAACTGCACCGGGCCCGGCGACGCAGCGCGCTGCTGCTTGACATCCCCGCCATTGCGGCGATGCTGCTTAGCGGCATCCTCCTCAACACGCCGCAGGAATGAGGTCACTTCGGACAATTTGATGCCCTCGACCTCCCGCATGACGCGTGTTTGGAGCGTGCAGCGCACCGCCTCCATGAGCGCGTGCCGTATCTCCTGGCTACATTCTTCTCGCAGCACGAGACCGAAGGCCCAGCTTCCGGCCCTCTGAATCGCCGCCGTCGCGTCCTCGTCGCGAGTATCATCCTCCAGATTGCGATCGAGCGCGCGCCCGACCCTGAAAGCGATACCCTCCTGCGTGAGAGGACCGCCCTTCCGACCCACCGAATGAGGTGGATCTGACTTTGGCCTGCCGCTTGTTGTTGTTGCGGGGCTGGTCGGCGTCCCCTTGGAGGGGCTCGCCGCCTTGTCCGTCGGCTGAGCCTTGAGGCCCAGCCTCTTCGCCATCAGTTCCACCTGCACGGCGACCGCCGCCAGACGTCCAGCCTCGCTGATCTTCCTTTGCTCCATTTCGGCGAGCTCCTTGAGTCGCCGAAACTCCTGGGAACCGGCAAGGCTCAACGCCTGCCAGCAATCCGAGAGCAGTTGCCCTCGGTGATTCGGCTTCTTCCCGCTCTCGTCGCTCTGAACGAGCGCCTCGAGCCCCAACATGTAGTGCATCCAGCTCCCAGCCTGGTGCCGGTCGAGGTTCACCCCCGGGAACTCAAACAGGGCTGTGTCCCCCTGTTTGTACGGGCGCCCCGCCCTGACGAAGTCGCCTTTGCTGGCGATTTTGTACTCCCGTACGACGATCACGAGTCCGTCGACCATCTTCTGGTCGACAGGCTCTCCCCTTTGGGCAGCCTCGATGCGCTCACGCAGAGCGTTGATGGTCTCGAGCTGCTTCGAGGACGTGAGATGCTGATTGCCGTTGGCCATAATGGCCTCCTTGTGTACAGAACGAGTCGCTCCGACTTACCGTGCGGAACATACGGGTGTACCAAAATGGTAACGTCACAATTTAGCACGAAACGAAGCTTTTGTCAACATGAGAGCGCGGATGAGCTGTATTCTACTATCAATCACCGCCTTTATCATTTTATCCAAACTTGCGCTCGCTCGTCTTCTCGATGATCTTAACCGCCTCATCAACAGTATCAACAAGCTGCATGATCGCAATTTCTTCTGATTCAACGTACCTATATTCTTGATGCATGGTTTTTTTAACCCAGTCTAAAAACGGTTGCCAGAACTTTTTTCCGAACAGGATGACCGGGACATTCTTTGGAATTTTACCCGTCTGCACCAACGTCACCATTTCAGTCATCTCATCCATGGTGCCGAAACCGCCTGGAAAAAAGACGTACGCCTGGGCCGAGGCCGAGAGCATGACCTTGCGCGTAAAAAAGTAATGGAACCCCATCCCCTTCTTCACGTACTTATTAGTACGCTGTGCGACTGCTAGCTGAATGTTCAACCCCACGGACTCAGCGCCGGCTTCAAATGCGCCCCTGTCCGCGGCCTCCATGATCCCGGGGCCGCCGCCAGAAACTAAGGTATAACCCTTTTTTCCGAGTTTATATCCCAATTCTCGAGCGAGTTTGTAATACGGACTCGTCGGCGTAGCACGCGCGGCGCCAAAAACTGACACTTCTTTATGCAATTTTGATAATAGTTCAAAACCCTCAACAAACTCCGCCATAATCCGAAAAATACGCCATTGGGGGCTTTCAGTAAACAGCGGTTCTTGGGTTGGAATACACGCCTGACCTGGTGCACAGAGCCAATGTGCATAGCGCTTAGCGCCGCTCGCCTCAATCGTCTGGGCTAATTTTTGTCCGAGCTTCGCCATCTTCCCACGCATGAGGACTTTGCTGACCATAGACATACATCATAACACACTCACCTCACCTCTTGGATCAGCTTTGGATGTTTCAACGCTTCTTCGACGGCGTGTAAAAAGGCTTCGAGCTGACGGCGCCGCCAACAAGGACCTAGAGCAAGACGATCCTGCTGGGCTCCGCCGTGTCGACGAAACTCGAACGATTCGATGCCGCGCTCAAGATTAAAACCCTCGTGAACAAAAACTATCGCCTCTAAATCCTCTAAGGAGATGGAGAGTCGGCGACTCAGAAGCGCCGTATATTCTAATCTGCGATTAAACAAACGCAACCTCTCAGTCACGCTATCGAGGAGGTACAGCCAAGCAGCGCCGGTCAAGATGAAAAGTACAGCTTGCTGCGCTGCGCTCACGGAGACTAACTGCATGGCTATAATCAGCATGACCGTAAAGAGTATGCAGACAGCCAACAGAATCGCTCCCCCAAGTGATACAAGTTCGGCTCGTACTTCGCGTAGACACACAGTCTCTGTTCGAGACTGCTCCGTGCGTTCTGCTGCAACTGCGTCTAAGTTATCCATACTAGGTCAGTTTAAATAGTAGTTGATATAACCTACTAATGCAAAACTCCGCCCTGCAAGGACGGAGTTTTGTTCGTGCTCCAACTAAGCTAAAAACTAAAGGCGGGTGTATTTACAGGACTGCTTCCTTAGCAGCCTTAGCCACACGAAATTTTACCACGGTCTTGGCTGGAATCTGGATCGTCGCGCCTGTGGCTGGGTTGCGACCCATGCGCGCCGCGCGCGCCACCTTAACGAGCTTGCCAAGCCCAGGCAACACAAACTGGCCATCTGACTTAACGTGCTTATAGGCCATCTCGGTTAACACATCGAGAAGAGCCTCAACATCCTTTTTCGCTTGCCCAGTCTTGTCAGCAAGCTCGCGGACCAACTGGGATTTCGTCAATTTAGCCATAAAATAAAAGAGATTAAGAATACGATGACCATAGCATACGGCATCAGTCGAGCAAGGACAAGCAGAAAGGCTAGGAAATACAAGGGTCTGATGGAACAACGGTCAAGAGCAGTTCTCCACAATCGCTTGAAACTCCCAATCAAACCAGATACAGTCCATGAGCACTGACGGCACAAATGTGTGACGTGTGCCCTTGATCGGGGTGTAGTTCAGTTGGCTAGAACGCTTGCATGGGGTGCAAGAGGTCGCAGGTTCAAGTCCTGTCACCCCGACCAAAGGCAAACGCGAATTGCAGCGTGGAACACCTATGCAGGACTTACGCGTTTGGATGCAGAACGCGAAGAAAGCGAGTATTTGCGCGAGGCGTAGCAGCGCTACGGTGAGCGCAAAACGGAGCTTTCGACAAAGTTATGCGCCAAACGCGTAAGTCCTAATATGGACGCTTAGCTCAGCTGGTTAGAGCACCTCGTTTACACCGAGGGGGTCGTAGGTTCGATTCCTACAGCGTCCATACAAACCCCTATTTTAGTTGGTCTAAACTGGATTTGCGGCTCGACACAAGAGACCGAAGACGCTTGGATCGAGTGAGGCGCCTCCGACTAGAGCCCCGTCGACGCCTGTCGTTGAAAAATATTCTGCTACGTTACGCGCGTCGACAGAGCCGCCGTATATCACACGCATTAATTCTGCTGACTGACTAAATCTTTTATGTAGAACGCTACGGATAACCGCGTGCATTTCCTTAGCATCCAGCGGCGAACACGGACGTCCGCTACCAATCGCCCAAACTGGCTCATAGGCTATTACGGCTGCCGCGCGACCATCGTCTTTTACGCCTGCTAGAGCGGACTGAACCTGCATACGCACAACTTTAGAAGCCTCTCCACGACGCCGTTGCGCTTCTGTCTCACCCACACAAATGACAGGTGTTATCCCTGCCTTCTGCAGGGCCGCCGTTTTTTTACTCACCATTTCATCCGTCTCGCCTAGATTGATACGTCGCTCGCTGTGGCCAACGAGACAATATTCAGTCACAAACTCTAACAACATGCTCGGCGCTATCTCTCCGGTAAACGGGCCTTCATCGCTCCAAAAACAATCTTGTGCGGCCAGTGCGGGGATCGCAGCACGGCCCAATGAAGCTCGTACGGCGGGGATGGAAACAAAAGGCGCGGCCACGGCAATATCCACGTCTTTGGGCAGACGCTCACGCCGAAAGGCGCGAATCCAACCACCCGCCTTAATCGGACCATAATGCATTTTCCAATTGGCAATAATGAGTTTTTTCATACCAGTCTAACTAATGCGATGATTGTCATTTCCATGTCAAGACTTTGCCTGCTGCGTCTAAACGACCAAACGGCCCGATAAGCGCGGTCGCCATTCTGTCTTTGTGAAAGATATTTTTTGCCACTCTTTGTATCTCGGCTGCGGTGACAAGCTCAAAACGCTCCATCCTCTCCTCCAGAGTTTCGATGCGGCGTTGAAAAAGCCACTGTTTACCATACCACTCAGCTTGCGCGGCTGAATTCTCAAAGGCCAACATAGTACGACCGCGAATATGATCTTTAGCACGACGCAGTTCTTCGCTAGTCACCCTGGCCTTTGCGATTTTGTTCAGTTCGTCGTAGATGACGCACGCCGCTTCATGCACACGCGTTTTAGCCAAGCCCGCCAGGATAGAAAAAGTACCGCTATCTTCGCGTGCTTGATGACCAGCGCTGATGGAATAGCACAAACCGCGCCGTTCACGGACCTGAATGAACAAGCGAGACGACATGCTGCCGCCAAGTATCGTCGCGAGTAGAGAAGCTGCAGCGAGATCATCATGCCCCAACTGCAAACCATGAAAGGCCAAAGCGATCTGCGTTTGTTCCGTATTCTTCTCTTGATATCCACAGACTGGATGCGCAGCAGACGCCGGCAGACAAAAAGGATCAAAGGCGTGATCTTGTCCACCTCTGCGCTGAACGGAACCAAAGGTCTTATGCAGCAGCGCCATAAGCCCTGGCACGAGCTTACCGGCTACGACGATCGTCATCCGCTCTGGAAGGTAGTACGCATCGCGATAGCGAAGGAGCTGCGCGCGCGTCACACTGCGGATAATCTCGCGCGGTCCCGCGATGTTCCAGCCCAGCGTCGAGTTGGGGAAAAGGGCTGCTTCGAGCAAATCTTCAACGTGCGCACGCGGGTTATCTTCATACATGTTTATTTCTTCGATGATAACGCCGCGCTCGCGATTAATCTCCTTGGGAGCGTAGAGCGAGTGAAACAACATGTCATGCAGCATATCAACCGCCAGCGACGTGCGCCGCGCATCCATTTTTATGTAATAACCAGTCACGTCTTTATCGGTATAGGCATTATATTCCGCGCCATAACGGTCAAGTTCGCGCGAAATGATCTGGGTATTAGGACGACGCTTAGTGCCTTTAAACATAAGGTGCTCAATAAAATGCGAAGCGCCGTTGATCTCACGTGTCTCATAGCGCGATCCAACTTTGACCAGAACGAGCAAGGTCATGGAGCTCGCGCCGGCTTGAGGCACAAAAATAATAGACATGCCATTTTTTAATTTTTGAGGTTTGGGTTTCATACTAGAATGGTTATGCGCTGTAAACTTATATGTGCAGCTGGCTCAACACCCAGGCTGTCACCTCGGACAACGCCATTCGCTCTTGGGTCATGGCGTCACGCTCACGGATCGTCACGCGTTTGTCTTCCAGCGACTCAAAATCAACTGTCAAACACCACGGTGTGCCGATCTCGTCTTGACGACGATAACGTTTGCCGATAGACCCGCTGTCATCATACTCGACGACGATACCGCGCTGCCGGATCGTGTTCGCGAGATCACGCGCGAGCTGTGTCAGTTCCTCTTTCTTTTGGAGCGGCAACACCGCCACCGTGACCGGCGCGAGCTTGGGCGGAAGGCGCAGCACCATGCGCGGCTCAATGTCTGCGACTTTAGACTCAGCTGCCATCGGCGCGTCATCAATATCAAGGTGCTCGAGGAGAAGAGCGAGCACTGTCCGATCGAGTCCCCATGTCGGCTCAATAACGTAGGGCAAAATCTTTTCGCCCGTTTCCGCATTGAGCCAGCGTAAATCCTCACCTGAGAATTCTTGATGACGAGAGAGATCATAATCCGTCCGATTGGCAATTCCATAGAGTTCCTTCACGCCAAACGGATAGTGATACTCGATATCCACGGAGCGAGCCGAGTAAAAAGCGCGCTCCGCATCAGGAATCTCGTGGTACACGACATGCGCGACATCAAGCTTGAGGACGTCATGCACCCACGATTTCTGCTCGTTGAGCCACATCTCGAAGGCTCGCGGCGCATCTTCCTGCTTGACGAAATACTCGATCTCCATCTGCTCAAACTCGCGTGTACGAAAGATGAAATTGCCCGGCGTGATCTCGTTCCGAAATGACTTGCCGACCTGCGCGATGCCAAACGGCAACTTTTTTCGCATCGAATCACGCACATTTTTCCACGCCACGAACATGCCACCCGCCGTTTCCGGACGCAAGTAGGCGACGGACGCCGCGTCTGCGGTCGGACCGATGAACGTCTTGAGCATCAAATTGAACTGCCGCATGTCCGTCAGCTCACCTCCACATGAGGGACAACGTAAGTCCTTTATATCAAGCGGCTTTTCCTTGTCATATCCAGGCTCCGCGGCTCGCGCCTCAAGCACATGGTCGGCGCGAAAACGATGCTTACATTTTTTACAATCCACGAGTGGATCGCTAAAGGCCTGAGCATGACCAGACGCCTCCCATATTTTGGGATGCATAATGATCGGCGTCTCGATTCCGACCATGTCATCGCGGCCGTGGACGAATTTCTGCCACCATACGCGTTTGATATTCTGGCGTAGTTCAACGCCGTATGGCCCGTAATCCCACGAATTCGCAAAACCGCCGTAGATTTCGGATCCAGGATAAACAAAACCGCGTCGCTTACACAGCGACACCAAGAGCTCCATACGATCCAAGTTAGCGGCGTGTTTGCTCATAGAGTCAACGCGTCTTGTTCCTTAGCTTGGATCACCGCATCTATCTTACGATTGTATTCGCCGACCGTCTTATCTAAAACATCGAGTAGTCTAAATCGCTCGTCTTCGGAGAAAACCTTGTCTTTCTCCTGCTTCGCAACCGTTTCGCGGACATGCTCGCGGACGTTGCGGATTCCAATGTGCGCACGTTCGCCTTGTTGTTTCACGAGTTTTACGATGTCACGACGATTCTCTTCTGTTAGCGGCGGCAGGTTGAGACGGATGATAGTGCCAGCGACTGACGGATTAAGCCCCAAATTAGAAGCGACCAGGGCTTTCTCAACGTCTTGTACCACGCTCTTATCCCAAGGTTCGATCTGTATAGTGCGTGCGTCGGGGATGGAAATTGAACCCAAGCTCTTTAGATCCATGCTCGAACCATACGCTTGGACTTTAATGTGTTCAACCATAGCCGCATGCGCTCGCCCACTGCGAATAGACTGCAGCTCTTGATCCAAATGGGACAAAACATTTTCAAATTCTGGTTTGGCCAGATCAATGGGGTTAGGCATACGTCAAAGACGGTCAGAAACTGTAGAACACAGTGTTCCATTTTTTTGGCAGCACGTCAATCATGAAACCTATTTTTAAACCTATTTTGGCGCTGGTGGTGGAACCGTCCCCAAATACATGCTGTTAGATTCCAGTGGATCGATCAGCACGCTTGACCCGGCCTGCGTGGTGGGCGGCTTCTTGACCGTCCAAGTGCTGCCTCCGTCGGTAGACAACTGCAAGGTCGAGATGCCGGTAAAAATTAAGCGTTTGTTGTTGCGCGGATCAATCGCCAAAGAATTAATTTTGATCGTCTCTGGCGGCGAAGTTAACTGCAGCGCCTTCCACGTTTCCCCGCCATCGCTAGACTTTAAGATGCCATATTTTGAAACGGCGTATACTAAATTAGCTTCAACTGGATCGAGAACAATTTGTGTCACGCGCCGGGCTGAGCTGTAAGCATCGGAAAATTGTTTACGAATCGAGGTCCACGTCGCTCCTCCATCGGTTGTCTTCAAGATGCCTTCACCCAACGTGCCCACGTAAATTAGACGTGAGTCGCGCGGATCAATCATGAGGCTGGAGATGGCTACGCCATCCACGCGCCGCGCCAACTGCCAGGAAATACCACCATCGACTGAACGTAAGATATCTCCATCGGACGAGCCGGCGTAGAGATTGGTGGGGTTATACCAATCAACCACGAGACGTGTGAAGAATTTATCGAGACGCGGATCATAAAAAATCTGCGTCCAATCTCGCCCACACGTCTGTGACTTATAAATTTTATTGGCGCTGGTAGCGTAGAGTATGCACTTGTTTTTAGGATCAACTGCTACGGAGCTGACCCGTCCAACACTTAAACCTTTGACTGGCTGCCAGGATTCTCCTCCATCCAGCGTATAGACAAGGCCGTTTTCAGCTGTCGCCAAATACAGCACGTTGCGATCTTGCGGATCAAAAGACATACCCAAGACGCTCAAGCTAGCAGCCGCGGCAGTCACTTTAGGGCCGGTGACAAAGGCTTTTTTGTTCGTCCATGTCTGCCCGCCGTCGGTTGTCTTCCAGACTCCGCCATCTGGCCCTTTGGAACCAGAACGGGATGGACCTAAACATCCGGCGCCAAAGACGGTGAGAGATAAGATGGGAATGAGAAAAAAGACAATTTTCATATTTTTCAGGACTTACGCGTTTGGATGCAGAACGCGAAGAAAGCGAGTATTTGCGCGAGGCGTAGCAGCGCTACGGTGAGCGCAAAACGGAGCTTTCGACAAAGTTATGCGCCAAACGCGTAAGTCCTATATTTGATGACACTAGGCATTATACCAGAGGCGCGTATATAAGCGGCAGACTACGCGGCACAGGCACGGGCAACAACTGGCGCAGCTCTTGTTTGACTCTACGACCAGACAGTCGTAAAGCGCCAGCTTCAAGCGCCAGACGCGGCGAAACCGCACTACCTATGAAATGCATGGCTGTCACGAGACTCAAACCAAATAAAGTGGCCTCGTCTAAACGGGTTGTCCACAGCCGACTCATAGCCCACATAGCCTCCAGGATGACCTCACGCCAAACCGTCTGTGGATCATCCGAGCTATCACAAGCTTGCGCCAATTGCTCGATGAGCGCCAGCCGCAGGCCAAGCGTCGGGGCAGAAAAAAAATCTGACACAAACTTGCCACCTGACGCATTCAGACTTTCGCTGGGAGCCTCCTCCCCGAGCTGCGTGACTACTAACGCTAGGCCCGGCCGACCACGAGCTTTGACCGCGCGCCGTTCGACCTCGGCTTGGCTGAGACCACGCGTCAATAAGGCGTCTACGATCTGTGCCTTTGGCACTACCTCAAATGGCACTTTAACCACGCGGCTCATGAGAGTAGCGGGCAGCTGTCCGGCATCTTCTGCGCTTAAAACAAAAACTGCATCTGCCGGAGGCTCTTCTAAAATTTTGAGCAGCGCATTTGTCCCCGACTCGTTCAGACGATCGGCCTGTGACACATAAGCCACCATGCGCGGCGCAAGCATGGGACGCATAAATAAACGAGCTCGCGCCTCTCGCACCTGCTCGACTGAAATCTGCTTCTTGCCTTCCTCCACTTCAAGCACCACAAGGTCAGGATGCGTCAGGCTCGAGATATCTGGGTTAGCGAGTAGCGCGGCAATAAAACGTTCTGCCACCAAGCGTTTTCCCAGATGCGGCTGACCGACAAACAAATAAGCTGGAGCTGGACGTTTAAGCGCGGCTTCAAGCACATGTAGAACGGTTGCATGACCGATAATCTGATCTCCCAAATGAGACGACATATATGGTGGAACGTTTAGGTGAGTATACTGCATTGACGTTCAAATCAATATATGGCAGCGGTAGATACATGGTGAGGTTCAGTGAACATAATCGACAATCGCTGCGACTGCCGACGTATGATTATTCACAATCTGGTGCATATTTTGTGACGCTGTGCGCGTTTGAACGAAAAGACCTATTTGGGAACATCAAAAATGGAGCAATGCTACTGAATGAATACGGAAAAATCGTCGCTGATGAATGGGTAAAATCATCCGTCATCAGAACAGAAATTGTCTTAGATGAATGGGTGATCATGCCAAACCATTTCCATGCAATTGTTTGGATCCGTGATTCCGCAGGGGCGCACGGCGTGCGCCCCTGCATACATGCCGTCCGCCCCTGCATACATACAAGGGGCGCACGCCGTGCGCCCCTGCGTGCGCCCCTACGGAGGGAACCGCGTTCGGTGTCATCGTTGATCGCTGGATTCAAATCCGCCGTTACCAAACACATCTATGCAATTCGGAATGATACGTTGCCGGTTTGGCAACGAAATTATTACGAACGCATCATTAGATCCGAACGCGAATTGTTTGCCGTACGTCGATACATCGTTGAGAATCCATTGAAATGGGAAATGGCTGCGTATTCATAAAAACAAACCCCCTCAGCGCACGCTATCGCGCATGAGGGAGTGATCCCGACTGGTCCTCCAAACCAGTCGGGAGTAGAGAATTACTTTATTGACGAAGATCGTGCGTAGTGGGCGGTTACAGAACCGCCCACTACGCTGTGCCTACGGCACGCAGTTGACCTTCTCCTTGGCGCATGCCAAGGGAGAGCCAAGCGCCGCGTTACACGACCAACACCTATTTGTCGTATAGGTGTCCTGGTTCCAGGCAGCCGTGAGCACCGTCCTCACGCCTGCGGGAGACACGACGGTAAACGTGCCGCGCAGCTTGTACTCACAAGGAGCAACCGCGTAACACGTCCAACCCTTCGCGCCTCCGTCTGAGAGCTCAATCTCACCCCAAACCTGCAACTCTTTCCCGGGAACCCCAGGCAGAACGCAGGCCAGAGTCGCTCCGGACTTGGAGCAAACGAGCTCGGTGAGACCGAACCCGCCGGTGGTCAATCCCGCCGTAGACCAGGCGAGTACCCGAATGGGTTTCGCCGTCGCAACGGTAGTGTCGTGGGTGTACTCGAGCGTCCACCCAGTGACAACAGCGTCTACCACCGTCGCACCCGTATCCGATGCGCCGGTGTCGGCGTCTCCGCCTTCGGCCTTAGCATCGCCATCGGCGTCGGCAGCCACTGCATCACTGCTAGTGTCCACTGACCCGTCGACCAGACCTGTGTCCGCCGAACCGGTATCGGGAGGACCTGTATCGGTCGCACCCGTGTCCGAGACCTCAGTGACGGTGGCATCGCTATCGATTGAGCTGGTGTCACCCGGACCAGAATCGACAGCGACTTCGGAGGCAGCATCAGCGCCGCCCGAGTCTCCCAGACAAGAGAGACACGTCCCAGCCGTCCACGTGCCCGCGCAGCAAGTGGACTTCAACGGCGGATCACACCTCAAGATGACTGCACACATGGCTGTGCAGAAACCTTTCGGTTCCGGGATCGAGCACGAACCAGTATCCGCTACGCCGGTGTCAGCGTCTCCGTCTGCGACCGTAGCATCGCCGCCAACATCACTGTCAGCGTAGCTGCTATCGGGCGCTCCTGTATCCGCCGCGCCAGCATCAGCGTCTACGGCGACCACTGCGTCACCACTATCACCAACGCCGGTGTCACCCGGACCAGAATCTGCGTCGGCGACGAGGACATCGGGGGCGGAATCCGCACCCGCGTCTCCGTCCACTCCTCCGTCTGTCGCGTCGACCGCGACATCTGGAGACGACGAATCCGCTGGTGCATCAGCGACTTCGGAGGCAGCATCCGCTGCCGACAGGCAGACTTTGCCCTCCGCCCACTTCAACGTCCCCCCGACGTTGCAGCAAACGAAAAACTTCGTCCCCCCACAAAGAATCGTGAAGTTACCCTGCAGCTTATCCTCGCATTTGAATGCGGGGCTTTCACTGCAAGACTTCGGTCGTGCCCACGAACATCCACCTCTGGCATCGCAGATGCAAACGATCGATGGATCGTCTGCACACACCTGCCCCGTTCCGAGGCAGTAGCCATCGATGGGGCACGCGGCATCGGCAGTCGCATCCGCTGCCTTGGCAACCTCGGCAAGGCCACCCGCCTCGCCCATGCAACCGACGAGCGTGACGCTGATCGCCAACATGGCGAACAACACTACCGAACATTTTTCTTGCGTCATGATGACTAACCTCCTCCCCGCGCTGCGGGGCTACAGAAACCCCGCTACGCGTATCTCGCCGAAGCGCGAGAAAAACGGAACGATGGATGCAAACTGTCGAAGAACGAACTGGCCTTGCGACCAGCGCATGAAATGACTTTCTTCAAAAATCATCTCATGTGCTGCCCCGAATTTCCTCCGAAATTCGGGGGCTAAGACTTGAAGGTTTAGAACGACCATCCCAGGCCTAGTGCTGCCTGGGCCACCGCATGCCAGCGGCTGTCGGTCTCGTATGGCATCGGAGCATCTTGCATGTGCCCCTCTTTGCGAAGTCTACCTCCCACGTCCAGGGCAAGGTAGATACCGCTACGTCCACTAAAAAACCGAGAGACTCCCATCGTGAGTCCCGGCCCTGAAGCTCCGACCCAACGCTCTGTTTGCCCCTTATATGGAGGTTGGTGGAGCGAGACGTACTGACAGAATATCGGCACTTCGAGCCTCAAACCCCAACCGCCTTGCAAAGGCTGCTTGGGATCAAGACCCCACATGTGCGTGGTGCCGATGCCCACACAGCCCGCGATGCGGTCACTCACGTTGTATCCGTGGGTGATTTGCCCGCTGCCGATCAGATATACGGCGAATCGAGGCACAACCCACAGCCCAAACTTGGCTGTGAGATGACCACCAAACTCCGTACCCGCCAATTTAGTCGACCCCCTAACACCAGGATCGACGAAACCGATCGGCCCCGTTTCGAGGCTGAGCAACGCTCGTCCGCGGCGTGCCTCGCGACCCAAGAACGCAAAACGTTCCTCGTTGGACGCGAAGCGGGACTGACAGCGTGCGACAAGTGACGCCGTCGGATTGTCGAGGAGCGGTGGACACAGCTCTTCGAGTTCCGCGCTGACATCTTTTCCGCCCTTACGCGCGGCCGCGCAGCGCTCTTCAAAGCTCGCTGTTGGCTTATCCGCAAGCTTGGGACAGACGCTGTCCAGTTCGGCGCTGAGCTTATCGAGCGCCGTCTTATCTGCCTTACTTTCGAGCGCCTGCTTGAGCGCATTAGGATCAACACCTGTCGGTGCTGCTGGCTTCACGCGCTTGAGCACACACGTCAAGTGCGGTGTCAAGTGCGGTGGTCCTTTTTTATCCCCCTGCCCCTGATCTGCGATCTGGACCAATGCGGCCTCGTAGCCGTCCACTGCTGGACAAACGCACCTCTTCGTATCAGCCAGTGGAATACCAACCGATACGAGTTTGGCTGGAGGGTCACACACGGGCTCCACCGGCTTAGGTGGTGGCGCTGGCGGGGGCGGCTTGACCGGTGGCGTAGCAGCAGATGCCACAGCGCTAATTTCGGCCTTAACATCCTTGGCTTTTTTCGCCAAGGCCGTCGGGCCTTTCTGTAGACAATCGCTCGACATCGAGTCGAGCGCCGCTACGCAGAGTGCCAGCTGCGTCGCTGACGCAGCTGGTTTACTCAGCGCCGACGGTAACGCCGATGACGCCGACGGCGAGGCCGCTGGCGTCTTCGTAGTGATAGGACCAGCTTGGACCATAAAGGTCCCGACGAGACCAACCAGCGCGGCCGCGACACACATCACGAGCTTCTTCATCGTCCGTCTCCTTCCTTGTTATCGCGGCCATGCTCGGTCCGCGCTTGATGCGCGCCCCAGCGAGGCGAGACTATATTTTGTAAAGGACGCGGGCCAACCAATTTTGACCAACGGCCCTAAAACCGTTCCACGCTCCAAATTTGAGATAGGAGGAAGAACCCCAAATCGAGCACGGAACGATTTTAAAGCCCTAAGCTATACAAAGTGCGAACGAATAAAATTAACATAAATCAATCAGATTGTCAATAGGATACGACCTTTTCGACTCGGTGACCTTGATCCAAAGCTGTAAAAAAGTCAATAGACGCTGTAGGGTTAGCTAAAAATAAACTCCCCCGCCTAGGAGGAGCTATCATAGATCAGGCGGGTGCGGCGCGCAGGAGTTCACGGATTTCTCCGCCCTAACACCCACGCCGCACCGAGCAAAAATCCTGCAATCGCGCCAAAACTGACGTTCTGCGCCAAATCAGGCTTGGCAAAAAATCTGGAGGGCAATGGATCATCGATGCTTTGTACGCGCACCGCGGATCCAAAATAATTTGGCGTGATGTTGACCAGTTCTTGCGCCACACGCAACGCGAGCTCTGTAGCTTCAGCTCGATTAGTGTGGTACGCGATAATTGACAAAACCCCAGTACCAGCGATCACTCGCATCTCGATGGTTTGAATCCATTTTTTGCGCCGCGCCAACTCAGCCTGAGGAAAATAAGTCTTATCAACCTGGGCCTTTAACATCACCGCGTTAAAAAAACTGGAAGTATAAATCAGCTCAGATAAGTTTTGCGCAATGCGTTCGGCAGACTTGATCGCGGTGTATGGGTCTACTACGCCAGCAACATTTGTTTGCGTTATGAGCACGCGTTCTGTGGAGGAATAGCGTAAAGGCTGCACCAAAGAAAACGCTAGAGCCAACAGCCCACCCAGAACGGTCAGCATAACCAACTCACGCCAATGGCGGACAAAGAGTCTGATAAAATTGGTTGTGGCCATAGTACAAACAAGCTTTTTACCTTTTCTTCAGCTCCTCACTAGTCACGACCGACCCCAAGGTTACTTTAACATCTAAATCACGTTGATCTCGCCAGATACGTAGAGTCACACTTGTGCCCGGACGATAATCAGCTAGCAGCTCACCTAAATCTGCTGTTCCATCTAGTGTATCACGTTCAATGCGCAAAATCACATCACCGCTTTTCAGCACTAACAAAACAGGCGAATCGCGTTGAATGCCAGGCCGTCCAGATTTTTTGTCAGCCCGAATCAATGCCCCGCGCTCGGGCAGCCCACCGCGCGCACCTTCTAAGCGCAAGCGAGCCAAATCTACGGTTCGCAGGCCGAGCGAGGCATGACGTATCTCTCCCTTGTCCAATAAGGATGCAAACGATGCAGCTAATGTTGTGGCTGGCACAAAACGCAGCTCCTCGCCCTCTTTGCTATCCACGATCCCGATCAGTGTCCCACCTGAATCCCACACAGCGCTCCCCTGTCCCCCTGTCGGCGTCACCCCATCCAACAGTATGCGCCGCGCAGCCACTTCGCTTGACGCTGCATCGTTAGGCCAAGCGCGCGCACTAACATCTACGACAACGCGGGGAGCAAATCCATCGATCCGTGATTCGATCCAGACACCCAAACCAGTTGTTATATCTCCCGCATGCGCAAAGGCTGGCGACGTCATGCCTTGCGCCTGGATTTTAAGATAGACCGTATGGTTTAAATTATCGCGGACACCACGTTCCACTGTGTACGCCGCGCCATTACTCCACAGCACTATATCGCTCACCCGCAAACCCTCAAACAAAAATGCGCTGGTCACGAACCAACCATCCGCGGTCAACGCCACTGCGTGTCCCAATAAACGCTCAGGTCCAAGTAGACGCTCGTCCAAGGCTTGACCCCCTTTAATCCGGCGATACACGGCGGCCGTCGCGGATAACCGTCGCTTCAAAAAAGCTGGAGGCAAAAGTGGACTGGCCACACGTCGTTCGATCGGGACAAGTGAGATAGTCGGAAAGGTTGACGTGGACACTTCGCCCGGCGCTATCTGAGCGCCTCCGTGTCCACTCTCTAGCATACGCAGCGATCGCGATAAATCTGAAAGTCTATTCGAGGTAAGGATAAAAGCGGTTATTGCCCCGGCTGCCGCGCCGCTCGCTAAGGCTAAAAGAAAATACTTGTTCATAACCATCTGGCAGTTATAAGACTCGCTAAAAATACTGCGCTGACTGCTATCCCCTCTCCCCAGGCAAAACGACGCGATGGTTTTGGAGCATAGAGATAGCGCCGGGCGCGCAACGCACCCGTCAAAAGCAGGGCTGCTATAAATCCTTGCATGCCAAAACTGATAGGTAGCCTCAAGGCAATCCAGCCGACCTCAAGACCCAGCAGCAACCCAATCAGCATCCAAACTGTGTTCTGTTTCCAAGTCGCACCGGGATGATCCGTGGTACGAAACAACACGCCGCCAAGAAACGCCGCAAGCGCCACATGCCACAGGCGATTCACGTGTAAAAATACGGTTAGACCAAGAGAGGTTGAGATGGCATACCATACGGTCAAGGGCACATAGGCGATATTCATCCGCGACAAACCGTTGACTGGATAGGCGCTGGGATTGTAGAGCATAAGGAACAGTAATTCGAGCGTCAGATAAGTTGAAACGACAGCGAGCAGCACGAGTAGCCACAGCGCCCCTACGCCTTCAATCAGCACTAACGCAAAGGCCAAAGCCGCAAGCAACAAAAACGTAGGCGATATCTTTTCTAATAGGTCGAGCCGGCTAACTTTACCCCAGGACATGGCGAGTGCAGCGCCTGGAACGAGCCCGACTGCCAGCAAGACCAACCAAGGATAAAGCACCGGCTGCGAACGTTGATACCAAAATAAATAGCCTACCAGCAGGCTCGCTCCAAAGGGCAGAAGACGGATGAAAAAAATCATTGGGCAGAAGTCGTAAGCTCTAGCCAGCCCTTGAAGAGCTGGAAGCGCTTGAGCTGTATATCGCCGAAGGCCAAACTGAATGTACCTAAATCGCGTTTGAATATAAGGCTCGCAGTTTGATAGGCTAAAGAGAGTGGTACAGGATAGTCGCCTATTTGAATGTAACTGGGATCAAAGCGCACGCTGCTATCTCGCATGGTCGCAGTAAAGCGGATCAGCAGGTCCACATGGAGCGGCTGCAAGATAAACCTTCCGAAGGCCGAGTCGCCTAGACGCGTGGAAGTGATCCATGGTCGTACAAAGCGTCCAAAAAACTCGAGGCCTGAAGGCTGCACGGCCATCTGAACCTGAATGGGTTTCCAAGCCTGATCACGCAAAGTGAGTCTGACCGTGTTCTGCACCGTGCCAGTCAACTCCGCCTCAGTTAGCTTGATAGTGTACGGCGGCCGTTTCCCCGCCTTCACTTGCGAGAGCAGCTGTGAAGTCATAAGCTGTTGAAATTCGTCAGCTGTGAGCGGCTGAACCATAAGCGTACGCACTGGCCGCGGCGCATGATAGAAACGAGAAAAAAACGGAATGACAATGATTCCACTCTTAGCGACCAAAAGGAGCGCCAAGATAACTACCAACATAGCTATCGCACCTAGGCTCAAAAAAACCGTCAACGCGTTTTTCCCAAGTTTTGGTTTAATGGAAGATGCCGGCGTGACCGTGGGTAGTACCATAATTTAATTTAATCTAGTCTAACTACTACGGCGCGTTTCAGAATAACGATAAACCTCTACCAAGATGACTGAAACAGCCGTAGCCACAGGGATCGCCAAGAGGACGCCAACGAATCCAAACAGTCTGGCGCCGACTAAGAGCGCCGTGATGCTGAGAATGGGGTTGAGTCCGACCGCCTTACGCATGACTTGTGGCACAATTACATGCCCTTCAAATTGCTGGATTAGAATGACGACGCCGAGAGCTAAAGTCGCTTGAAATGGCGAATCAGTCAACGCGATCAAAAGGATGGGAATAGCGCCCAGAATAGGCCCAAGATATGGAATCACTTCAGTCAATCCGCCAAAAACTGAGAGCACTAAAGCTGCCTTGATCCCAATTAAGCTCAGGCCAATAAAATACATGATGCCGATGATGAGCATGAGCACGATTTGGGCTAGTAGCCAGTGTCCGATCTTCTCCTCTACGCGCGCGATGATAGTGGCTGCCAGCTCGCTATACCCCTCGGGCAAAAAGCTGCGTAGCAAATTACGCGCCTCTTGCTCTTGCACTACGATGTAGAAAGTCAGTACGAGCACCACGAGTAGGCCAACGATGCCGCCAAAAACTTCCGTCAAGGTTGAAAATAATCCACCCACGGCGCGCACGACTTGATCTTCCAGTGTCTGTACGCCGGCTTGTAAATTCTCAGACAGCCCGTAACGCGTAGATACCTCGCGCAGAGATTGCACGCTATTCGCCACAGCGTGCCATGATTTACCCAGCACACTCACGAAATTTGAGCTTTGTTCAATCAACGGTGGCAGCAGTAGCCCAATGGCTACAGCTGCCAGACCAAATAGGATGAGATAGATGGCTATCACGGTAACACCCTTGGGAATTTTATACTGCGCTAAATAGCGCGCTAGCGGAATAATTAAGGCAGCTAAAAACAACGACACGACGACCAGTGCCAGCACATCGCGGATGAGATAAACAAAACCGAGCAGCAACAAAACTCCGATGACTTTAAACAAACTGCCTAAATCAAGACTGATAAGGCGTTGTGGAGCAAGCATACATATCAAGGATATCATTTCGCCGACTGCTTGACGAATTAGCTGCGAAGCGGCACACTAAACCGAGAAATCGACTGCTCTACAGTCCACGGACTTTGAAAACTCACACACAGAATATCACCAAGGAGGTGACATGATTGACGGACGTCGTAAGTCGCCAAAAGGACCTGCTCCTTGGCGACAAAAGCTGTATGTGTCAATAGGAAAAACCTCTCAAGTCAATTACTGTTTTGGACGATACGAGATGGTGACCTTTGGGACAGCTGTAACAAATAAAATTCAGGTGTGGGGAACAAGGCTGCCTGAATCCATAATCCTGTTCGAGTTACGTCGCGATGAAAAGTTCGTGTTTAATTTCGATCAGCACACGTTTGGTCATATCGTACCACCCTCAATCCGAATCAAACTCTATCTACAAGAAATTCGTACGCTGTGCGACCAAGATAATCAGACTCAGCGTGCGGCGCTGGCTCTCGGCCAAGGCTACTACCAGTTGGAACTCGAGCCCAGAACAAAAGGCTGGATCAAAATAGGCTCTGTCATACTGCATTTCCAATGTGTGGACCTTGAAGACAACTCTCACAAATTCATCCACTAAGACAAGTGGCCATTAAGCGCAGCGCTCCTTCCTATCTCATCCTACGCGACTCTATCGAGCCTGATTGCCGATGGAGTCTTTTTTAATCGCCACTACATCGTGGATGGCTCTTCGGCCTCTTCGACATCCTCATCAACCACAACTCCAATCCCAAACCCAGTCCCAGCCGGTATCAAGCGCCCAATGATGACATTTTCTTTTAACCCTTCGAGTTTATCCACTTTGCCTGTCACCGCGGCGTTGATGAGTACGCGCGCCGTGTCTTGAAAAGAGGCCGCCGATAGAAAAGATTCAGTCGACAACGAAACTTTGGTCACGCCCATAAATAGATCTTCCAACTCAGCTGGCGTGCCCTTGCGTGCGCTGACGCGCGCGTTTTCCGCATCCGCGCGTTGCCGCTCCACAACTTCGCCCGGCAGCATCTCTGTGTCATGCGGGTCTTTGACGTAGACACGCGAGAACATCTGACGCACGATGACTTCAATGTGTTTAGCATTGATTTTCTGCCCCTGTGAAGCGTAAATCGCCAACACCTCGCGCAACAGATAACGCATCACGGCATCGCGTCCCTTGAGACGAAAAAGTTGGAGTAGGTCTAGGTGACCTTCTGTTAACGGATCGCCCGGCTGCACCTCGTCACCGTCTTTGATCAAAACTTGAAACCCTGCAGGCACTAAATATTCCATAACCTCCGTAGCTTCCCAAATAAGCTTAAGACTTTTATCGTCGAGTTTGACCACGCCGGCATGTTCAGCCAAAATTTCGCTAGCTTTTTTATTACCCCGCACCAACAGGACGTCGCCGAGCTTTACCTTGGCGCCGTTTTTAACCTTAAACTTATCCTCTGACGAATCTTGAACGACGGCGTCTTCGTGGACTGCGGTATACGAAATATGAATCGTTTTTTGAGCTCCGGCTGTGTCCATCACCCTCTGCCCGGTCGAGGTTTCTATGATACGCCGTTCACCTTGAATAAGTTTGGCTGTGCCAGCTACGTCTGAAATGATGGCCTTGTGTTTGGGCGAACGAGCTTCAAATAACTCCTCCACTCGCGGCAAACCCTGAGTGATGTCCGTGCCGGCCACGCCTCCCATATGGAAGGTGCGCATAGTAAGCTGTGTGCCCGGTTCACCAATAGACTGCGCCGCCACGATGCCGACCGCCGTACCGAGCGCTACCAAACGATTATATGCTAGATCATAACCGTAGCACTTCTGACATAAGCCGCGCGTAGCTTGACAGGTGAGGAGCGAACGCACATGAACTGCTTGTAAAGGCTCTTTGGAAGCTTGGAGTACTCGCACATGACTCTCGACGATGAGTGCGCCTTTTTTAACCACGACTTTTTTTGTAGACGGAACTTTAATCTCTTTCATGCTCACGCGTCCCAAGATGCGCGTCAGCAGAGGCTCGCCAATTTCTTCACATTCTTCGTGGGTAAGCCTGACTCCATTGGTGTCTCCACAGTCGGCAATACTAATGACTACGTCTTGCGTTACGTCCACCAAGCGGCGCGTCAGATATCCGGCGTTAGCAGTTTTAAGTGCCGTGTCAGTCAGACCCTTACGCGTGCCGTGGGATGAGATAAAATACTCGAGCACGTCGAGTCCCTCGCGGAAAGAAGATTTAATGGGCAACTCAATGATGTCGCCGCGCGGATTGCTCACCTGACCCTTCATGCCTATGACCTGCGTCAACTGACCCACGGAGCCGCGCGCGCCAGAATCAATCATGGAAGCCACTGTACCAGCTTTATCCAACGCATCCTTAGATAATTTTTGGATCCGATCTTTGATATCTGTCCAAACTTTAATGATTTGAGTGTAGCGCTCGCGCTTAGTGAGCAACCCTTCCTTGTATTGTTGCTCTATAATTTCGACCTTAGCGTCACCTTCTTCAATCAAGGCTTTTTTACCAGGCATAGCAGGCAAGTCGCCGATGCCGTAAGAAAAACCAGATTTAGTGATGTAGGTAAAGCCCATGTCTTTAACCTCGTCTAAGAACTGCGCGGCGCGTTCAAAACCGCTAAATTCAATGATGGTGCGCGTGATATCGCTGAGCTGCTTGGTACCCAAGACTTCATTCCGGAAGCCGACCTCGGGCGTAAATAGTCGATTTAAGAGGATGCGACCGCTGTTAGTTTGGAGCATGGGTGAGCCCAGTGCGAGACGTGTCTGTATGCGCTCACGGATATCTAGATAACCCGACTGATAGGCGTAGATCGCAGCTTCAGTTGTACCGAAAGTTTTGAGCTTGCCTGACGGCGGTTCGACAATCTGCGTTATATAGTAACAGCCCCAGGCCACGTCTTTATCTGGCAAAGCAACCGGTTGTCCGGTAGCTGGTTTTAAAAGATTATGTGACGAGAGCATCAGATGCTTAGCCTCATCTCGCGCTTCGCGGGTGAGCGGAACGTGCACGGCCATATGATCGCCGTCAAAGTCAGCGTTAAAAGCGCGGCACACCATGGGATGCACTTGAATAGCCTTGCCTTCGATGAGACGCGGCCGGAAGCCTTGGATTCCAAGGCGGTGCAGCGTAGGTGCGCGGTTGAGCAGCACCACAGACTCTGCTGCGATCGTCTCCAAAATATCCCAAACTTCTGGATTGTCGGCATCGATATAACGATTCGCGGATCTGATGTTGTGCACGATCTCACGCTTGATGAGTTCAACGATGATAAAGGGCTTAAACAGCTCCAGCGCCATAATTTTAGGTAAACCACATTCATCGATACGCAGCGTCGGCCCGACTACGATGACCGAGCGGCCAGAATAGTCAACGCGTTTACCCAACAAATTTTGGCGGAATCTACCCTGCTTGCCTTTAAGGTTATCGGCCAATGACTTCAACTGGCGCTTCTTGCCAGTGGCTGCGATAATCGTCTTAGAATGACGAGCGCTGTTGTCGATAAGAGAATCGACTGCTTCTTGCAGCATGCGTTTCTCGTTACGTGTAATGACTTCTGGAGCGTTTAACTCCAACAAGCGTTTGAGACGGTTATTACGGTTAATGACGCGACGGTACAGGTCATTCAAATCAGACGTAGCAAAGCGTCCGCCATCGAGCGCCACCATGGGGCGTATGTCAGGCGGAATAACTGGTATGACTTTCAACACCGTCCAGTGCGGTTCTATGTGTTGTTGATGAAATGATTTGAGCAATTTGAGACGACGTATAATCCGGTCACGTTTGGCTTCAGAGGCAGTCTTCAATTCTTCCTGCAAAACTTTAAGCGTGGCCTCCACGTCTAGTTTGGTCAGCAGCTCATTGATAGCTTCGGCGCCGATCTTGGCTTCGAAAACGTGGCCATACTTGAGCGAGAGTTCATGGTATTCGTTCTCAGATAAAACCTTGAGCAGTTTTAAATCTTTTAACTCTTTATCGGAGATACTAAAATCTTCTTCTAGCTCTTTCAACTTGCGTTCTTTGGTCCCATGCAGCTTATCCAGTTCCTGTGTAACCAACGCAGCCTTAAGTTCCTTCTCGCGCGCCTGCTCGTTGCAACGCTTGACCTCACGCTCGTATTCGGCCTCGATAGACTTGCGTTTGCCTTTGTATTCGGCGCGCAGCTGCTCTATAGCCTGCTGGCGCAACTCGTCGTTAACATCAGTTAGAATAAAACTGGCAAAATAAACGACTTTTTCTATGGCTTGAACCGACATGTCTAACACGGTTCCAATTTTTGATGGCACGCTGCGCAAAAACCAGATATGTGTCACCGGCGCCGCCAGCTCGATATGGCCCATACGCTCACGACGCACGAGCGAGTGTGTAACTTGGACACCGCACTTATCGCAAATAATGCCTTTGTAACGTATTTTCTTATACTTGCCGCAATAACATTCCCAGTCTTTGGACGGACCAAAAATCTCTTCAGCAAATAGGCCTGATTTCTCAGGTTTCTGCGTGCGATAATTGATGGTCTCTGGCTTGGTCACCTCGCCGTACGACCAACTGCGAATCGTCTCTGGCGAAGACAGTCTGAGACGAATGGCGTCGAAATCTGTAGTTTGAATGTTTTCGGATTGAAAAAACGTCATAATAGCGGATGGTTATTTTGTAACCTCTGGCACCGGACCCCATGCGATGTCTTCCACGGAAGAGGTGGGTGCGGGTCGGACACGCAATTGATCAGAATGCGGCGTTAATTCTTCTATAGACTTACCGCCTTTCATCAATTCAACGTCAAGACATAGGCCTTTCAGCTCTCGTACCAAAACGTTAAATGATTCAGGCACGTTAAGCTTGCGGATGGGTTCATCCTTAATGATGGCCTCATAGGCCTTGGAACGGCCTGGGACGTCATCCGACTTGATGGTCAGCATCTCTTGCAAGGTATGTGCTGCGCCATAAGCTTCGAGTGCCCATACCTCCATTTCTCCAAAGCGCTGCCCACCGGATTGAGCCTTACCGCCTAATGGCTGCTGCGTGATAAGAGAATATGGTCCGATCGAACGCTGATGAATCTTATCCTCCACCATGTGGTTCAACTTCAACATGTAGATATATCCAACGGTTGATGCATGATCATAGGCTTGCCCTGTACGACCGTCGTAAAGCAGGATGCGTCCATCTTCCGGAAAGCCAGCTTTTATTAATTCAGCGCGAATCGTAGTTTCCGGCACACCATCGAAGACTGGTGAAGCAACGTGATAGCCTAACGCATTCGCCGCCAACCCCAGGTGTGTTTCCAAAATCTGACCCAAGTTCATACGCGAAACCACCCCGAGCGGAGACAGGATGATGTCGATCGGCGTCCCGTCAGCCAAAAATGGCATGTCCGCCACGGGCACGATCTTAGAAATAACGCCTTTGTTACCATGCCGACCGGCTAGCTTATCTCCAACTTGGATCTTACGCAGATCGGCTACAGACACCACGATCTGTTTGATCACACCCGGCTGCAACTTATCACCGGCTTCACGCGAAAAGACTGTGAGGCCAACGACTTTGCCATGCTCTCCATGTTCTAGATAAAGCGAGGAGTCGCGCACATCGCGCGCCTTTTCCCCAAAGATGGCACGCAACAATTTTTCTTCAGCAGACAGATCGGTCTCACCTTTGGGCGTGATCTTGCCGACTAAGATATCGCCCGATTTGACTTCTGCGCCCACACGCACCACGCCATTCTCGTCAAGATTCTTTAATTTTTCTTCCGACACATTCGGAATGTCAGACGTGACCACTTCTGGACCTAGCTTGGTGTCGCGTACATCCAGGGTGTGATGTTTAATATGGATGGAGGTAAAACGATCCTGTTGTACCAAGCGTTCAGAAATAATAATGGCGTCTTCGTAATTGTAGCCGTCCCAAGATAAAAAGGCGCAAAGAATATTTTGGCCCAACGCCAGTTCGCCATTTTGACAAGCTGTGCCATCTGATAAAATCTCGCCCGCCAAAACCTTTTGTCCTTTAACTACGCGCGGGTGTTGATTTAAACAGGTCGAATGGTTTGAACGTTGAAACTTAATTAGCTCATAGCGGCGTAATTTACCGTCCTGCGTCTTGAATTCGATATGGTCAGCCGAAACTGATGTGACAACTCCGTCATCCGACGCCACGATAACATGCCCCGCATCGATGGCGGCGCGACGCTCCACACCTGTGCCCACAATCGGCGCATCTGGTTTAATGCAAGGCACGGCTTGGCGTTGCATATTAGTTCCCATCAAGGCGCGCTGACCGTCGTCATGTTCAACGAATGGAATGAGCGACGTACCGATCGAAAGAATTTGTTTGGAAGAAACGTCTACATATTCGATTTCATGCGTATCAACTATGGTTGGTTCGCCATTTTTACGCGCACTCGCACGATCATCCAAAAAACGTCCCTCGCGATCTATACGAGTCGTAGCCGGCGCAATGGTGACACGTTCTTCTTGAAAAGCGTTGAGATAGACAAGCTCTGCCGTGACTCGCGGCACAATCGGCAACAGATCAATCGAGACCTCAGACAAGCGTTTGGCCAACTTCGCATCTAGTTTATCGCCTGTATTGCCTATCACCTGACCTGAACCATCCGTCACATTTACGCGTAACGTTTCGTCGATACGGGTCTTGCCATCATTCTTGGACCATTGTTTGACTTTGCGATATGGCGTTTCTATAAAACCAAAATCATTAATGCGTGCATAACAGGCTAAGTGGCCGATCAAACCGATGTTGGAGCCTTCGGAAGACGCAATCGGACAAATACGACCGTAGTGCGTGCGATGCACATCGCGGACTTCAAAACCGGCGCGCTCACGCGAAAGTCCACCCTGACCCATGGCAGACAGTCTACGTTTGTGTTCGAGCTCGGACAACAAATTGGTTTGATCCATGAATTGCGAGAGCTGCGAACTCATAAAAAATTCACGTACTGCGCCGATGACCGGGCGCGCATTGATCAATTTCGCCGGCGTAATCTGGGTGATGTCTTGTGTCGACATGCGATCTTTAACAATGCGCTCCATGCGCGCCAAACCGATACGAAAGCGATTCTGGACCAGTTCGCCGATGGCACGAATGCGTCGATTGCCTAAATGATCAACATCATCAGGCTCCTCCTGTGTATTATTGAGTCGGATAATCTCCTTAAGGATCTGCACCAAATCTTCTTTCCTTAAAATACGTTGTTCTTCTTGAGCTACTGCTGCAGAATCGGCCGACAGGCCAAAGCGCTGATTAAATTTAAACCGACCTACAGGGCCCAAATCATAGCGTTCAAAACGGAAAAACATAGCGTGAATAAGTGACTTTGCGTTATCAGCCGTGGCCAGGTCACCTGGACGGATACGTTTGTAGACTTCGATTAAGCCCTCATCTTCATTCTTGGCTGCATCTTTAGCTAAAGTCGCTTCGATGTAATGATTTAAGGGATGGATATCACTCTCTGCGAACAAGGCGCTAATCTCTTCCTCGCTCGTATAGCCAAACGCGCGTAACAGCGACGTGGCCGCCACTTTACGTTTACGATCAATCTTCACCCAGATAACATTATTAGCATCAGTTTCAAATTCTAACCAAGCGCCGCGATTGGGAATAACCTTGGCGCCATAGTAACGACGGTTGCGCAACATTTCTGCGGTAAAAAAAGCGCCGGCGGAACGGACCAACTGAGACACAATGACGCGCTCAATCCCGTTAATCACAAAAGTGCCGCGCTCCGTCATGACCGGCAGATCACCCAAATATACTTCTTGCTCTTTAAGCTCGCCGGTACGCTTGTTGACAAGCTTGGTCTTGACGCGCAACGGCGCATCGTAAGTTATATTTTTTAGCTTAGAAGTTTTTTCGTCGAACTTAGGTTCGTCGATAAAATAATCAGTGAAAGAAAGCTCTAGGTCACGGCCTATAAAATCTTTGATGATGGAAATCTCTTGCAGTAATTCGCGCAAACCAGTCTCTAAAAACCAGCGATAACTCTTTTTTTGTACCTCGATAAGATCGGGGAGCGCCATGGCATCGCGCACGGCGCTAAAATAGATGCGTTCGGAGCTCGTGGGAACCTGACGCTGAAAAAGCAAGTGTGACATGGCGGATAACGTCACAGATGGAATATCCTCACCTCTCGCGTGGGCCAGGTTCAAGAGAGACAAATCAGGCGGTGTGAACAGACGCCAGCGAGAAATCGGGGAGGAGTCCGAATGAATAAAGCGGACACAAAACATCCCTCCCGTACTCCTCACTAGTTTAATCTAAGGAGTCAACGAGGGAGTTTAGTGTGTCTATCTACTTGTTCTTCGAGGTAACCATTCTTGGTGGGAAATAGATGGTTACAACCTGGCAGATGAGGATGCTGCGAGACTAGCCTCATATACTCGGTCGTGTTGCGTGGCGGAGTATGTCATGGAGGGCTGGGGCGTGTCAAGCACTCAGCCACCTAACGCTTTAAGTACTTCCCTACTGCAGCCCATGAAGACAGCGCCACGAGTAGCGCCAAAGCGCCACCTTCTATGGCACTGAGCCAGGACACATTCTGCGTAAAATACCGCGCCAACCCTGACTCCGTGCCATCAAACAGTCCACGTAGCCGCGCGTCCGCGTATAGGGCGGCGACAAAGACAATGACTGCGGTGGCCAAAGCGGCGACGAAGGCGAGGATAATGCCCTCAAACACAAATGGCCAACGCACAAAAGCGCTGGAAGCACCAACCAAACGCATCACTCCAATCTCTTCGCGCTGCGTATAGATGGCAATACGCACTGTGTTATAGACGATCAAAACAGAAAACAGCGCAAAAATCGCTACCAGGACCGAACCAAAAATTTTCACTGAGTGGCTCAAATCGCGCACGCGCTTAATAGTTTCAGCGTGATTGTCAAAATTCTGTGCTTCAATGGCAAAATTGAATTGAGGATTTTTAAGCGCTTCCGTCAAAAAAGCATAATCAGACGCGTGGCGAGCTTTTATAATTAACGACGCACCGAGGGGATTTTTTTCAATTTCGCCCAGCGCGCTCAAAAGTTTAGAATCCTTGGCATGACGCTGTTTAAAATTAGCCAACGCCTGCTCCGCTGTCACCAGCTCCACCGACTTTACCTGTGACAGCGACGTCATAAAAAACTTGGCTTGATCCAAAATCGCTTGTGGAGTGGATTGCACAAAATAAACAGAGATGTCGATCTTGGATTCTAAAATATGGACGGCATCGGTCAACAAAATATTAACACCCAGCAGCACATTGACAGAGAGTAGCGCCAAGGTCAGAACAAAAACTGTGGTCAAAGCCAACCATACATTCCGGATGAAATGTTGCCAGGCGGAGCTACACGCGCGCCAAGTGGTGACCAGGAGTGACATGGGGATTTTTAGGCTGGTAGAAGATACTTGCCTGCACGTTGATCCGAGACGACTCTGCCGTCTGCCAAAGTAATGACACGTCGGCGCAGAGCGTTTACGACTTCACGATTATGCGTCACCAACACCACGGTAGTGCCAAAGGCGTTAATCTTTTCCAGTAGATCGATTATCTCACGCGTATTGATGGTGTCTAGATTGCCTGTGGGCTCATCGGCCATAAGAAGCTTGGGACGGTGAACGAGCGCACGCGCGATGACTACACGCTGCTGTTCTCCGCCGGAGAGCTGCTGCGGAAAACGACGTAGTTTTTCTTCCAATCCGACGATACGCAACACTTGAGGCACAACTTCGCGGATACGCCGTGTCGACACGCCGGCAACTTCCAACGCAAAGGCTACGTTTTCATAAACTGTTTTTTGGGGCAGTAACTTAAAATCTTGAAAGACCATGCCAATCTGACGCCGCAGAAACGGAATATCTCTCCGTGAGATCCGTGTAATATCCCAGTCGCCAATGCGTATTAATCCTCGAGTCGGCCGCTCTTCAGCAATGATGAGTTTGGCCAGCGTCGTTTTACCCGCTCCACTTTGTCCTACGATCGAGACAAACTCTCCAGACATGATATGTAACGAAACATCGCGTAGACAGTGCACGTCGGGCGGAAAAACCTTGAATACATGTTCTAGCGTAATCATGTGTTAACTCTATTTTGGTTGACGCCTGAGTGGAGACGACGAGCTTGATGCCTTGGAAGCTCTGGTAACTCTGGTGTTACGTACCTGTCGCGCATGAGTAGGATAAGCAATTTTTAGAATTTTGTCTGTGGGCCGATAGAAGATGCTAGAGCGCGGGTCAGTCGAGATAAGCGGCTCGACAGTAACCCAGATAATTCCAGCGCCAAGTGGTGAGAGCTCAGCAAAGGCCAAGGCATCAAGATCAATCACGCGCTCTGGAAAAATATCTCTTTCTGGCCCAAAGTCATTCACGATGACGACCGTGGCTCTATCTGGTTGATCAATACGTCGGACATAAAGCTGAGTACCTTTTGGAAAATCAGGCGACGCGGCACAGCGACAACGTTTGTAGCGGTACCATGAAGCTTGACCCTGCCTCATGCCACGCGGACGTACGGAGACACGCAGTTCGGCGGATTGGTCCAGACGTGCCGATAGATACCCGTCTGCCGTCTGACTAGACGACCTGACCTGCCAGGCCGCAGTCGAGGTGGCAACTTCGAGTACTATCTCGTCCCATGTAGAAGCCGCTGACTCGATAGGTTTGAGACTGATTGAGATACCCGGTGAACCGAGCGCCAGAGGATTGGAAAAAAATACTTTGACCGACGTAGCGCTCGAACGCTCAAACGTAATATCCAATGGCTGAATAACACCCCCTGCCGACCACGTTAGTTTGATTGCGCCATCAAATAGATTAAAAACGGCCGGCCGACCTAAAAATCCCTCGTCAATGTGTAACACTAGAGATGTCGACGTCGTCCCTTGTAGAGGTTGCACCTGTGCCGCCTGAACTGGATATATCCAAAATATCGTGGTGACTAAGACTGCAAAAAAATATACTACATGTCTCATGTGATCTAAAAAGAAAGACAAAAACTGGAGTTTTTATTGTACCAAGCTCGCACCTATTTTCAAAATAAAAGACTGTTCCGCTGCTTCCTTAGGAAGTTTCCCTTCCTTGATCAGATCAAAAAACCGATCTGCCGGTTTCTTCTTCCAACCTCGGATGTTTGGCCTTACCTCTGTCACGGCACCAGATGGGTCAATCGTGATATCAATGAGCGAAAGGCTGGGGAGATAATGGAGCTCAAAACCTTGTTCTCGCCATTCAGCGATACGCTCCGTGGTGGCTTCTTCTGGAAGCGGAGGGATTTCAAA
>OBEQ010030380.1_pt1 | contig 71265 bp, 82 predicted proteins | sample 1670901 | NCBI WGS metagenome assembly OBEQ01 (sample SAMEA104232315, study PRJEB22302) | groundwater metagenome | biome: forest; feature: aquifer; material: groundwater | place: USA | collected 2011-08-07 | depth 5.4 m
AATCTTTATGATATACTATCCGCATATGGCTACTGTTACTGAAGAACAGAAACAAAAAAGAAAAAAGCTTGGCGAGAAGCTAAGAATAGCGAGAGAAAATTTGGGACTTACCCAAGTACAAGTAGCTTTAGAAGCTAAAATCGATGACAATTTTTATGCGAGGGTGGAAAGAGGCGAGGAAGCAATACTCTTTGAAAGACTTCAAAGAGTTCTAAAGGTATTGAAAATTAAGTCACTTGAAATCTAGTTAAGATCTTTATACCTTTGATACACATCCATTAAGTTGGTTAACCAGATAATAAGTGGTTCAAAAGAAAGTGCGGTGGGGTCACCAACGTGGACATCACCATTTGCAAATGCACGAATAGATTGGTACATCGCTCCAATATCGAGTTGTACAATAATATATTTACAGTTTTTGCCTTAGCTTCAAAATTACTTACACCCTAAGGTGGCTCGAACCAATTTTCGGTTTCAAACCAAAATGCATCTCCAGATGGGATACCTTTCGGGAAAATAGTGAAGAACTATTTTAATAAGATCTGATGTTTTTTTACCGGAGAATTATTTAGCTTAATGGGATTAGCCCAAACTGAAAGATCGGTATTAGGAGCTAAATTTCTTCGTAAATAATCTGCAAATTTATCAATTGCTTCATTATCATCAGAATAAATTGATAGGTCAGGTCTAGTACCCCGTTCGTGATACCAGGTTTGGAATTGTCCTACTTTTCCAGACTGGTCTTTTTTAGAGGCAACAACTAAATGATTATGATTAACAGCCTCATCTGACCATACAACTGAGTCATCATCAAATATAACTCCAGTTATCTGTTTTCTTCCGTTTGGTCTAAGCTCTGTTACCATTTGATTCCAAAGAGAAGTCCTTCCTTCAATTCTTTGCATATAATAGTTAAATCCTTTCATAGCTCGCTCCTCATCTAAAGGACTATATAAACTGACAACTTTATCCGGGTCTTCAGATAATGATTCTTCTTTTAGTCTGGCTAAATCAGATTCTATGGCTTTAGTAAGTCTATCTTGTGGAGTTAATGGTTCAGTCATTGCTTAATTTTACCATAATTTAGATACTGATCATATATCTATAAAGCCTAGTTCAAAATAACCTCATTGAATTTTCGAATTGAATCAAAACCGATTCAAACCTAGATGCGTCTCCTACTTGATTCATATAACTCAATCTTTATAAGAAGTGTAATGGTATATCTTAAAAAGTATGATAAAAAATGGTTATACTTGATTTTAAAATCTAGTTGAGCTCCTTATATTTTTGGTATACATCCATTAAATTGGTTAACCAGATTAGAAGCGGTTCAAAGGAAAGTGCGGTGGGGTCACAGCTTTCTTAAGACAGGGTGATAAATTTGTTGCCTTCTAACTCCACGATTTCCTTGAGAGGCTTTTCGTAGAATTTTACAGTCTTACCATTTGAAAATGTAACAAATGGAAGAGAAAACCATCCTCTATCTTTTTCTCCGGTAAACACATTTTTATACTTCTCTTTGAACTCTGAAAGTTTTTCTCCAACAACTATCCCAACATGTTCTAATCCAGAATCATATTCATGCGCTTTTCTAGGAGATGGGAGTTCAACGAGAGAGATTTTTCTATCTCCTGATACAAACAATGGATTTGTTAAAACAAGTAGGGAAACTGGTCTTCCGTTAAATTGAGTTTCTACATATTCAACACTTAACTTTTTTAGCTGTTCACGAACTCTTTCGTATTCTTCTATTGACTTTACTCTATAACAAATATGACTAACCGGCACTCCTTTGATATTAATATGAAGCTTATTTAACTGACTAAAAATATCTGCAAAAAACACCTCATAATCTCCTATTATTTGTTCTATATTCATAGATTAATTATATCTTATTTTAAACATTGACTAATCTGCGTCAAAATAGTAGTATTTTCTACATGAGCGAGCAAACTCTAAATAAGGTTGGAAAAGCTGATCCTACAAGTCCTATTAGCCATGGAGACATACCGAAGCCTCGAAAAGTGGTATTAAAACCTAAAGACTACAAAGCAGAAGGTAATCTAGGAAATATTACAGAGAACAAAAGAGTTTGGAAAGAACATAAACCTGAATCTTCTACTGAAGCAAAATAATTTTTTTCCTTGAACTATAAACAGTTTTCTGATAACCTTGAAGCATGGCGGAAAGCAATGGAGAACAATTACAAACCCCAGCAACACCAAAAAATAACAAACCGGGAATAATTGCTTCCTTGTTTAATCAATTCTTACCAGAACCTCCAAAAATTCTGAGCCGAAAAGAAACAAAAAGAATAAAGCGAGAAGAATTTAATAGACAAAGAGAAGAACTAAAAGCTAAGAAATGGGAAGAAGTATATAAAATGGCAAAAGAAAAACGCGCAGCAAGACTACAGCAAGCGCAATCCGAACAGAATGGAAATCAAAAGTAATTTAGTAATGGTAAGTAAGTGGACTACCTAGCCCTGTTACCGTATCATAATTTTTCTTTGCATTACAGAATGTTTTACAGTCTCCGTTAATCCCTTTCAAGATATCTCTAAAATACGACGCATAATCTGGTCCTGATGCGTCTTCATAAAGCTTGGAAATGGTAATATCTTTTCCAAGTGCCCTTAAAGCTGCCCATTGTGGAGCTCCGGCGCTTGTACCTCCAACCACCAACCAACGGCCATTTTGGTATACAGAAAATCCTGAAGAGGGATTAGCATTGTACGAAACATCTGGAACCGCTCGCTTACCACTTAGTTTTAAAATTTTATATGCAATTTGAAAAAGCGGTTCTGTAAAATATGCACTTACCCCACCGCCACTTCCTTCCCAGGTAGTTTCTGATTTCAATGACCCATTGGAATTGAAGTTTAACGTTGTCCCTCCAACCCCAATAACATTTGGAGAAACCGCAGGCCACTGAACACCTGTTCCATTGTCCCCAGAGGATGCAAAAAATGTTGCGCCATTTTTACTTATAAAATAACTATCATATTTACTTGCTGTTTCAAACTCTAACCCTCCCCAACTCATAGAAACTGCTATAACATCTTCTCTGTTTCTACCGTAATCAACTGCTTTTATTAAATTTTCACCACTTGGTGATACAGATTCTACCAATAAAATCTTAGCATTAGGTGCAATCGCGTGTGCCCATTCCACATCCAAAGCAATTTCACCTGCCCATCCATTATCTTTTTTAATCTTGCTTGCCATTTTGTGAATTTCCAGACAACCGTTTTTTGTGGTGCAGGAAGGAAGACCGAATTGTTTACTAAACATCTCAAGGTCAGTTTCTATAGTTGGGCTATCGTACGCATCAATAATAGCAATCGTACCTTTTCCGCCACTATTTGGTAAATGATATACTGCTTTTACTTGAGCTGGTGTTAATCCAGTTGGACTATTTAAGTTACTTTTTATGTGAATTGGGGGCCGGGCTAAGAATTCCTTAATTGTTCTACTCTTACCATAAACTGGTTTTGTGAATGGCTGAATAAATAATAAAAGCAGCAATAAGAAAAGAATTTTTCCAAATCGCATATCTTAACCATAAATAAGTTTACGTATATTGTCAAGGAAACGAAATGAAAAAACCTTAGTCTGCAGGGTAGGGTTTGGGGGCGTGGAGAACTGCAGGATGGGTTGGGATTTGTTCTTCTGATTTTCTTTCTAAACGTTCTACTAAAGCAATATCTAAAACTTCATCCATATGAGAAACAAAGACAAACTTAAGGTCCTGCAAAACTTCCTTCGGCACATCTTCAAGATCCTTTTTATTTTCTTTAGGTACAATAATTGTCTTTAATCCCGCGCTATGAGCTGCAATAACTTTTTCTTTTAGCCCACCAATTTCCAATACTCTTCCTCTTAATGTAACTTCTCCAGTCATTCCTACTTTCCTGTTGATTGGAATTCGAGTTAATGCTGAGATTATTGCAGTTGTAATAGCAATTCCGGCAGATGGACCGTCTTTTGGCACTGCTCCTTCCGGAACGTGTACGTGAACGTCTAATTTTTGGTAAAACCTTTCTGAAAGACCAAATGTTTTGGCCCTGGCTCTAATGTAAGACATGGCTGCTTGACATGACTCTTTCATTACGTCACCTAACTGACCGGTAAGAATTAATTGACCCTTTCCTGGCATTAATGCAACTTCTATGAAAAGGATATCTCCTCCTGCTTCTGTCCAAGCAAGCCCAGTTGACATACCGATTTCATCTTTTTTCTCTGCAATTGCCGATGTGTATTTCATTGGGCCTAAGAATTTAGCAACATTTTTTGAGGTAATAACTATTTTTGTCTTTTTCCCTTCTGCAACCATTTTGGCGATTTTTCTAAATATTGTAGCAATTTTTCGCTCTAGACTTCTGACTCCAGCTTCACGTGTGTATCTTTGGATTATGAATTTTAATCCTTCACTAGTTATTTCTACATTGTCTTTTGACAAACCGTGACTTTTTATTTGCTTATTAAGCAAAAAATCATGAGAAATGTGGAATTTTTCGTCTTGTGTATAACCTGCAAAATTAATTACTTCAAGCCTGTCTCTAAGAGCCGGTGGAATAGTATCCAAAACATTTGCAGTAGTTACAAACATTACATCTGACAAATCGAAAGGAACTTCTAGGTAATGATCTGAAAATTCATTATTTTGCTCTGGATCCAAAGCTTCAAGGAGAGCCGATGAAGGATCTCCTCTAAAGTCTGCTCCAACCTTATCTATTTCGTCAAGCATAAATACAGGATTTCTGGTTTCTGCATCTTTTATTCCTTGTATAATTCGGCCAGGAAGAGCTCCAACGTATGTTCTGCGATGGCCTCTTATTTCTGCTTCGTCGCGAATTCCACCTAAGGAAACACGGACGAACTCTCGTCCTAATGCTCTTGCAATTGATTTACCAATCGAGGTTTTTCCAACTCCAGGTGGTCCAACAAAACAAAGAATTGGTCCTTTCATTTTTCCCGCTAGTTTGTGAACAGCCAAATACTCAACAATTCTTTCCTTTGCTTTTTTAAGACCAAAATGATCTTCATTTAGAATCTTTTCTGCAGTTTTTATGTCTACATTATTCTTGCTTTCCTTACTCCATGGAAGACTTACCAACCAATCAAGATAATTTCGAATATACCCTGCTTCTGGATTGAATTGGTTCATTTGGGCAAGCTTTTTTACTTCTTTTTTCGCTTTTTCCTCAACTTCTTCTGTCATTCCTGCCTTTTTAATCTTATCGAGAAACTCTTTTGCTTCCCCAGCTTCTTCTCCTTCTCCTAATTCTTTTTCGATTGTCTTTAATCTCTCTCTTAAAATTGCCTCGCGGGCGCCTTTTTCAAAACGTTCCTGGGTTTTGGAACTAATTTTTCTTTCCAATTCCAAAACTTTTATTTCGCGACTTAAAAGATCGGTAATTTTCTCAAGCCTTTTTTTAACATTAGTTATTTCCAGTAATTCCTGTCTGTCAGATGGCTTAAGATCTAAAACAGAAGCAACTAGATCAGAAAGCTGGGAAGGTGAGGTCTCGGACATTATGTTCATAAAAACCAAGAAATCCGAAGCTTTTCCTAAATTCATTGCTCGCCTGAATTCATTGGTTAAGTGGTTACAAAGAGCTTTAAGATCAGGTGTTGTTTCATTTTCCTCGTCTGGTAACTCAACAATTTTTGCTAAGAAATAAGAATCGTGTTCTTCATAGGAAAGGATTTTAACTCTCACTAATCCTCTGACTTGGGCATTAATTTCTCCGTCTGTACGTATCATTCTTTCTATTCTAGAAAGAGTTCCTATTTCATAAAGATCTTCTGGTGTTGGATCATTAAGCTTTGAATTTTTCTGTAAAACAAAACAAACAATTCTTTCGTGGCGAAATGAGGATTCCAGAGCTAACAAACTTTTTGGTCTACCAAAGGTTAAGACTGAGTCTGTATTTGGGAAAATGATTCCGTCTCTGATTGGTATAACTGGTACTATTCTTTCCATAATTTATCAAACAATTAGCACTCTATCATAACATCTGCTAATTGTCAATAACCTATAATAAATTTGGTACACTTTGGGGTTGACAAATAGGATCTGAGTACTACAATCTATCTATAGATGAATATTCAAGTAGTTAAATTTAACGAGATGTCTTTTATTATTGTCTCAAAACCCAACGATCTTGAGATAAAGTACCTTAAGAACAATTTTGAATTTGACTCTTTACATCTTGATGACTATTTACATAAAACCCAGGTCCCGAAAATAGAAACATTCAAAAAATATACACTTGTTGTTTTGGATTTTCCTACTTTTGTTCAGAATATCGTTCCAACTTCTTCAAATCAACTAGGATTGCCATCTGTTAACTTACCTCATATCTTACCCGCAGAGATAAAGAAAAAAAGACTTTTTAATAGTCAGGTTGATTTCTTTATAGGCAAAGACTATCTAGTTGTTTTACATGACGGAAATTTGGCTCCGATTAATGATATTTTTACTCTTTGCCAGCAAACATTAAGAAGCAGAAATGAATATATGGGAGAAGGACCAATCTTTCTTGCCTATAGAATCATTGATGCTTTGGTTGATACTTGTTTTCCGGTGGTAAATGGCATGATGACAACAATTGACAAGATTGATCGAGAGCTAGAACGCAAACCCTCGCAAAGTGCTATTGAAGATATTTCTGTAACTCGAAGAAATATCGTAGTTTTCCATACTATGATTAAACCCATTATTCCGCTATTCAAACGTCTTGAGCAAGGAGAATACCGAGAATTAAACGGCACAATGCAGCCATTTTGGAATAATGTATTTGATCATTTGCAAAAAATTTGGGATAGATTAGAAGACGCAAGAGAGCTAATTGAAGGAATTTCAGAAAGCAATGAATCGCTTTTATCTTACCGCAATAATGAAATTGTTAGATTTCTTACTGTAATAACTTCGATTGCTTTTCCATTTGTGATAATTAACAATCTTTATTCAATGAACGTGACAGGTCTTCCCTATGCTCAAGATCCACGAATTATATGGATTTTATTTGGAGTAATTTTTGTTGCTGCTATAATTATTCTTACCTACTTTAAGTTCCGTAAGTGGATTTAAAAAGATTCAAAGGCCTTATTAATTTTACTTGCCATAATAAAATCGTTTTCCGAAAGTCCCCCAACTGCATGCGTGAATAGATCGAGCTGGACTTTATTGTAGAAAATATAAATATCCGGATGATGGCCTTCTGAATCTGCAATATCCGCAATACGATTCACAAACTTCATTGCCTCTTTAAAGGTTTTTAATTTAAATTGCCGCCTTATTTTATGCGTCCCATCCCGCAATAGTATCCAACCTTGAACTTCATTCATGAACTCGTCCTCTTTAGCATCAGGAAGCGGTGGCTCTCCCCCTTCGCACGGAATACAATGTTTATCCATTAAATTCATATTTTTATTGTACCAATAAATAAGCATACCGACAATGTTTGTGATAAAATTGAAGCCATACTGCGGGATCGTCTAATGGTAGGACATGGGACTCTGAATCCCAGTATCTAGGTTCGAATCCTAGTCCCGCAGCTAATTAACCTTGACAAAGGGTTAAAATGGGTATAAAATAGGTGATAATCAAGGGTAAAAATATGAATTCACCTATTCAACTCAAAATTAACCTTACAGAGGAATTACAAGATTTACTCGTGTCAAAAGCAAGTAAATTTGGAGTACCTCTTACACAGTACGTTAAGCATGTTTTAATGAAAGATGTTGAAAAAGAAGAACAACCTACATTCAAAGCGTCTGAAGAAACAGAAAACGCAGCAAAAATTGCATTAGATCAGCTAGATAAAGTTGTTGATTCAAAAAGCTTTTTTAGAAACCTACATAATGATCGCTAAATTTTCCCCGCTTGTTCAAAACGATCTTAAAAAGATTTACAAAAAAGAGAGAAAGCTTGCAATCAGAATTGAAAAACAAATAGAACTCTTTGAAGAAGATCCAAGACATCCATCCCTACGAACACATAAATTGTCAGGAAAAATAAGTAACATGTGGAGTATATCCATAGCAATCAGTATCCGTATGGTTTATATATTAATAGATAAAGATACTGCATTATTTATCAAAATTGGCACGCATGATGAGGTATATAAAAAATAAGATGCTATTTAAAATTTGTTAATATAAATATATGTCTTCGAAGGCTTTAGTTTATTTAGGAATGATTATCGGCTCAATTATTGGAGGCTACATACCTATCTTATTTGGAGCAGATTTAATTTCCTATTCTTCGGTATTCTTTAGCGCAGTTGGTGCTCTACTCGGAATCTGGATTGGATATAGATTAAGTAATTTATAAATAGATTTATGTCGCACATTCTCACAGCAAATAGCCCTATAGTTGTAAATTAGCCTCGCAACAGATATAATCTTCATATGGCAGATAAAGAAATAGTCAGAGGGAAAATTAGCGTTGTTATTCGTGCTAGAAATGAGGAGAAAACTATAGGAAAAACGCTTTCATTAGTAGTTTCTCAAACAATAAAGCCTGATGAGATTGTTTTGGTTGATAATAGTTCAAGAGATAGAACTATTGAAATTGCAAAACAGTTTGGTTGTCGAATTGTTAACATCTCAGATACAGCGCCGTACAATCACGCAACAGCTTGTAATCTTGCAATGGAAAAATCAAAAGGAGAGTATGTTGTATTTACAAATGGTCATGCATTTCCAGCAACACAACAATGGCTAGAAAGTGGAACGCGACATTTTACTGATCAAAAAGTGGCTGGCTGTAGTGGGGATGTTTATCAAGATGAACGAGGCACATTCTGGGAGATAAAACGTCAACAATTTTTAGGAACTCTACAAAAACCAAATCTTAAAGTACATGATCGGATTTCTCTTTCGGGCAGCATGAACATATTTCATACAATAAGTGGCTCAGCAAGAAAAGAAGCATGGGACCAACATCCATTTGACGAACAGTATTCCGAAAAGTTTCACGGCGGAGAGGATATAGACTGGGCATTCTATCTTGTGAATAAAGGCTATGCCTTTGTTTCTGATCCAGGATTTTCTGTATATCATAGCCATAGTGAAAATCTTAAAACAATGCTGCAGAGTCAAAAAAAATATATGCTTATGTATTTAGGAGCTTATTTCCGCTATAGACCACTATAGCTCCCGTTATTGACATGCGGTTTGCCAATTTGTAGAAATTTGTTTCTGGACTTGTGAAAGACTCAACTGACCACTGCAAACTTTTTCGTGACATATATTTTCTATTTTGTCCTTAGGATTTGGCGATCCTCCTGGCTCTGGCCATAAGTTTTTGGGATCCTCTGGACTTCCTCCAAGTTCTAAAGATATAAGATGGTCTTCTTCATAGTCTTTTAGATTTGTATCGATATATCCATACTCTTGAATTTGTTGTAGTTTTAATTTATTTGTATATTCAACTGAAGGCCTAACTGTTTGGGTATATCCTTTTACGCAAATTGTTTGATTAATATTGTCCTGAGTAACGCTTGGGTCAATTACACCAGGGGTACAATTTGAATCTGGTAACATGCCCTGAATATGACATTTACTAGTTGTATTTCCCAAAACCGAAGGTGTGGGTTGAATGGGTACTTGGCTTTTTGGAACAGTTGAAACTTGTTGTATGATAAGAAAAAGCAAAAGAAATATAATCGGCAGAACAATTTTCTTAAAGACCATAGAAATATTATAATCTATCTTTGATATAATTTCCCCAATGACAGATCATCAGCAAAAACAAATTGAGGTAATCGATCATATTGAGGAACAAGTCAATAGTAATACGTTGCAATTTAGTCTTGTTGCTCCAGTTGAAGATTATGAAAATGATACAAGAATTTGCCTTACAAGCGTTCACTTTCCCAATAAAACACTAGTAGAACAGATCCAAACTCAACTTATTGATAAATTAAAAGAGGTTGAACCAGAATATTATTATTACGCACCAGATTCTTTTCATATGACTATTAAAAATATTAGGGTTATAAATGATCCACCTCAATTTACAGAAGAAGATGTTCTAAAAGCTAAGAAAGTTTTATTAGAAATTATCCCAAACTATAAAAAATTTAATGTTTATTTTTACCGCTTACTTCTTTTCCCAAATAACCTTGCCTTAATTGGAACAACAGATCCAGAGTTAGACAATATAATTCTTAATTTGGATAAAAGGTTGAAAGAAGTCGGGTTGTCTGATGATAAAAAATATACTAATTCAAAATTCTTTTTTAGCAACATGACGCTTGCGAGATTTCCTAAAGTGTCTGCTAAATTTAAACAAAAAGTAGAAGAACTATCAGTAAACATCTCATTTGATCCTTATGAAGTTGATTCCGTAACTCTTCTTACCTGTAACGCAGTCTTCAAAAAAAGAATAATTATAGAAAGTTGGAAGTTAAAATAAATCTTGACAGGATGTACATAATTCTATAATATGAATTTATGATTAAAACTTTACCAATCACCAAAGCCAGAGAAGAATTAACAACCTTAGTAGATAAGGCTAGTAAATTATTAAATGAATATATAATCACTGTTAATGGAACACCTGCTGCAGTTTTGATGTCTATTGCAGAATATGAATCCTGGAAAGAAACAATGGAGATATTATCCGATCCAGGACTTATGAAAGCTATTAAACAAGGAGAAAAAGAAATAGCAGAAGGAAAGTTTTATGACTGGGAAGATGTGAGAAAAGAATTAGGACTAGATGTTTAGGATTAAAATTGCTGCAAAAGCCAGAAGAGAGTTAAAAAACATTTCCAAACTCCACAAAGACTCCATTGATTTGATCTTAAAAGAAATAAAAGATGACCCGTATATTGGAAAACCACTAACTAGAGAATTAACTGGAAGATACTCCTGTAAAATTAGCGTTTATAGGATTGTTTATACAATAAACAAGAAGGATAAAAAAGTTTACATCATAACCGCAGGCCACAGAGCAAAAGTCTACAGCTAATAAAGTATTAGAATTTCTTTTATAAAAGTGCTATATTGCATTTATGATTTCCAAAAATAATTTTGATTGGAAAAAACATTTGTTGGCTTGCCTGAACTCCACTAATTATTGCTCCATTGCAACTATTGACGATAAAAGTGTTTGGGCAAACCCTGTATATTTTGCCTGGGACGAAAAATTTAATCTTTATTTTATCTCCATGCCTCACGCAAGACACATGAAAAATATAATTAAAAACCCAAGAGTTGCTGTGGCAATTTATAAAACAGAGCAAAAAGGAGATGTCGTAGGAATCCAAATAGAAGGAGATACTTTGATCCTTAAGGAGCAACAAGACAAGGAGAAAGCACACCAAATTTATTACGGCAGAAAAGGTAGCCTGAAACAAAATGAACCTTTTATAGATAATCCTAAGTGGTTATTTGTTAAAATAACTCCAGAAAATATTTATTATTTTGACAGTAAAATTTTCGGCGAAGAAAGACAAATAGTTCCGATGAGTAAAACAATATGAGTAACGATACTGATAAAAAATATTTAAAAAGAGCTGTTGAATTAGCAAAAAAATCCGTTGAAAAAGGTGGATTTCCGGCTGGCGCTCTTGTTGTAAAAGATGGGGAAATTATATCCGAAGGAATTAGCGTTGGCTATATTCTTCATGACCCAACTAGTCATGCTGAGACAGCATCAATTAGAGAAGCATGTAAAGCTCTTCAAACTTCTAATTTAGAAGGAGCAACTTTATACGAAAATCTTCAATCCTGTATAATGTGTTTTTCCGTAGCTTATTGGGCAGGTATTTCAAGAATTGTTGCAGGTTGTAGAAAGACCGAAGATATGGCTCAAAAAGGCTATTACGAAGGTTTAGGAAGCATTCAAGAGCTGAATCAATTAAATAATAGGAAGATAGATTTGGAATATATGCTAGATTTTGAACAAGAATCACTCGATATAATTAAAACCTGGGAAGAAAAACAAAATGAAAACTAAAGTAATATTTTTTGATTTAGGAGGAGTTCTCTTTACTAACGGGTCAAAAGCTTTCGTAAAATATTTGGTTGAAAAGTCTGGTTTTGATGAGGAAAAAGTCAAAGACTTAATGAGTGGGACACTTGGCAATGATTACAGGGTAGGGAAAATTTCTAGAGAAGAATTTTGGAACAGATTACTAAGTGAATTATCTATTGACGAACATATGGATACACTTGAAGCAAGATGGGAAAATGGATACAAATTAATAAAAGAAACAAAAGCAATAATTAAGAAGTTGTCCAAAAAATACAGAGTATATTTCTTGTCAGACAACATAAAATCAAGAGCAGATAGACTTCAGAAAAAATATAAATTTCTTTCACTTTTTGAAGATGGAATTTTTTCCCACGAAGTAGGTGTTAGAAAACCACACCCTAAAATATATGAAGTAGCCTTAGCAAAAGCTGGGGTTGCTCCAAAAGAATCACTTTTTATTGATGACAAAGAAAGTTCTTTGGTACCAGCCAGAAAAATGGGAATGCAAACAATTCTCTTTAAATCCCCTGAAGGGCTACAAGAAGAACTGCAAAAATTAGGCATTATTTAAAGTGATACAATAAATATACATGAAGAGCTTGGCATTAGTTTTTATTCTGATCTTTGCAGGAATAATTTTTTTTACTCGGTTTTCTTACTCCGCTTGCGATTATCCAATTAACTATAAAATAGGATTTGTTGATACCAGATTTAATCTGTCTAAGGATGAATTTATTTCCGATACGAAAGATGCTTCAGATATTTGGAACACTGTTGAGAAGAAAAATTTATTTACGTTTGATCCGCAAGGAAATCTTACAATAAATTTGGTTTTTGATGAAAGACAACAGCTCAATAATCAGATAAACCAAATTGAAGGAAATATAAAACAAGGAAAAAACTCACTTGATCCAGCAATTGCAGAGTATCAAAAGCTTGTTTCCGATTTTAAAAAACGCGTTGCTTCTTTTAACGAAGCGGTTTCCTATTGGAATAGTAAAGGAGGGGCTCCAGCAAGTGAGTATGAAAAACTTGTTAAAGAGCAGGAAGATATTAAAAAACAATCAGACAAGCTTAACCAAATGGCAAAATCGCTTAATCAATCAACTCAGGAATATAATAGTGAAATTGGCAAATTAAACCAAACAGTCGATTCATTTAATCAAACCCTTAGTCTTAAACCGGAAGAAGGAGTTTATAAATCACAAGACAATGTTATTGATATTTATTTTAATGTTAATCACCAAGAATTAGTTCATACACTTGCTCATGAATTAGGACATGCGATTGGATTAAATCATATCCAAGATCCACATTCTATTATGTATCCTTTCACTACTCAAGAAATTACCCCATCAATTGATGACATATCTGCTCTAAAATATATCTGTAGAAAACAAAATATAGTCGAGGCAATAAGTACAAAAGCTCCTTTATTAATATATTCTATAGTTAGTAAAATACAAGTTAAACAGTAATGAAAAAAATACAAGTATCTATCGTTGCTGCTATTGTCCTTATCTCGCTATTAATCAGACTCCATAACTATGATATTTATCCACAAAGAGGTGCAAGTAGCGATGAGTATACCTATGCGTTTCTTGGAGTAAGTTTAATAACCAAACATATTCCGATTTCTTGGTCCGCATTCCCTGAATATAAAAATCGTCAGAATCTCACAATTAAAAATCTTTATTTTCCGATTGTTTACCCTTATTTTGATCACCCTCCTCTAAATGGCTTACTTACCGGAGGATGGGCGGTTTTGAATGGTGAAGATACTTTTCCTAAAATTGAATTAAAAACAGTTCGGCTTGTACCTATTTTCTTATCTGTTTTATCATCTATATTGGTTTTTTTAATTGCACTTCGGTTATACAATTACAAAACAGCAATCTGGGCGCTTTTAATCTACAGTACCGCAACTTCTTTTGTAATGAATGGCCGGGTTGTTTTTGCAGAAAATCTAATGACCCCATTAATTTTAGGTACCATATATCTTTTTTCCTCTTTTAGAAAAAATATGAACCTTAAAAAGGCAATTATACTTGGAGCATTATGCGGATTAGCATTCTTAACCAAAATCCTTGGCGTATCTATTTTTTTAACCATACTCTATTTATTTTTAGAAGAAAAGATTAAGACTAAATACGTTATCACACTTTGCATTATCTTTTTGCTATTCGCTCTTAGCTTTGTTGCATATGGCAAATTCTATGATATGGATCTATTTTGGAAAATATTTTTTGATCAATCAGGAAGAGAAACAGGCCCTCAAAGTATTTGGTTTTTAATGTCAAATCCAATTATCGTAAATAAGGTTTACTACGACGGATGGTATTTATTTGGAATACTTTCTATCTTTTTTGCTTTTTCTGATTACGTTAAAAATAAACTCATAATTATTCCTTTTTTTGCTTATTTTACACTCCTCATTCTATCTATAACCGGAGGAAACGCAATGGGATCCTACATGCTACCACTTTTCCCTTTTATGGCTATAGCTTCTGCGCGATTAGTTACGGAAAGTCTAGAAAAGGAAAGTTGGTTTGTTTTTGTAATGTTATTTTTTGTAGGAATGCCTGCAATAAAATATTTATATGCGGATACTTTCGGACTTACACCAATGCAATTTCGTATTTTGACTTTGCTTATGTTTGGTCCATTTATTTTATTGTTGTTAACAAGAAAGAATAAATGGTTTAAAAAATTAGGGAATGCTTGGTTTTATATTCTAATCTTAGGAAGCGCAGTTGCCAGCTATACTTATATTCACCCGGCATAAAATTACTTATATAATAGTCTTAAGAGATGGGGTAGAAAAATAAGAACTCCAACAACCACTGATCCAAATGTTGTAAGTAAAACCATCCCTGCCGCAACATCTTTAGCTATTTTTGCTTCTTTTCTGTGATCGTTTGCGATAAGATTTACCATTTCTTCAATTGCAGTGTTAATCATTTCTGTTGAAATTACAAGTAGAATCATTACTCCTAGTATTCCCATTTCAAAAGCGTTAACGTTAAAAATAATACTTGCTAATATAACTAAAATAGCAATAAAAAAGTGTATTCGAATATTTTGGTTATAAGAAAAGGCATAAATAAGTCCTGAAAAGGCGTACTTAAAAGAGGAAAATAATTTTCTGTGTTGCATAATTAATTTGAAAAAAATATATTTTTTACTGACAATGTCAGAATTGTAATTGTTATTCCAACCAATGCACCAAGAAATACTTCCAACCAATTATGTTTTTTTAAAGTAATTCTTGCCCATGCAACCAAAGGAACCATCCAAAATGTTACAAGTAATGTAGCTGAACCGTAAAGAATGGCTATTGACAGTACGAATGCGCATACAACAGCTGTATGGACACTAGCTTTTGTATATTTACTAATAACTGCAAGCGTGACAAGACCAGCAGTAATACCAAGCGTAATGAAAGATAATGGAAAAAATATTCCCTTGAAAAATAGAGCTGGTACCAAATAAATAATTCCTAAGAGGAACGATATTAAATAGAATTTGAACCGTTCCTGTCTTTTGGAAATATCAAAATCTGAAAAATCTCCATCCAAGGTTTCAAATAAGATTATCATAACACCAAATAAAATGAATACTGATGAAAATAGCATCCATTTTATTGCATATAGCTCACTGTCAGTTTGTCTATAAACTACAAAAAACGGCATGATGAGGAAAAGTAGAACAGGGTGGAAAAAATATGATAAAAATCTGGCAAATAAGAGTTTCATTTTAAACGTTTTTTAAGTTTTTCAATTGTTTTTTCTTTTCCTAAAACTTCAAGTGCCTGAGGAAGAGGCAAACCGTGCCTTTCTCCTGTTAGTATTTTATAAACTAAAGGCATTTTTATTTCCTTATCAGCTAACATTCTTTTAATTTCTATAAGAATTGTATCGCTATTCCAGTCTTTAATTGAAGATAATCTGTCAACAAGCTCTTTTGCTATTTCTTTTTCTTCAACCGAAAATGGATCAGTTATTTCTTCGAATGTAAACTTTGTTAGTAAATAAAAATCATTTAGAGTATTCATTCTTGTTTGCGCTAATGGGATAAGTTGATCCAATAAATTTTCGTCTGTTGAAATATTTTTAACTTTCAAAAAATCTAAAATTTGAGTTTTGAGTTTTGAGTTTTGAGTTTTTCTGATATATACTCCATTCATCCACTTTAACTTTTCAAGATCAAATATCGGGCTTGAAGAATTAACATCCTTTAAATCAAAAAGCTCTATCATTTCATTTAAGTCCATAATTTCTTTATCTCCTCCTGGACTCCATCCTAAAAGCGCCATAAAATTTAAAAGCGCCTCTTTAAGAAATCCTTCATCTCTATAAAAAAGAGCAGATTGCGCACCATGTCTTTTGGATAATTTTCCTTTATCTGGTCCTAGAATAACCGGTAAGTGAGCAAATTGAGGCTCTTCCCAACCGAAAGCCTTATATAGCTGAATATGTTTGGGCGTTGAAGAAATAAATTCATCACCTCTGATCACGTGTGTAATTTCCATAAGATGATCATCAACAACGTTTGCAAAATTATATGTTGGATATCCATCAGATTTTATAATAACGAAATCTTCTTGATTTTTATTTTCGAATGTAATGTTTTTGTTTCCGATAATATCAGTCCAGTTGGTAAAACCATCTTTTGGCATTTTAAAACGAATTGCATCCTCATCTTCGTAAGCTAATTTTTTGTCTTGAAGTAATTTAGCATGTTCTTTGAAAATGTTAATTCTTTCGGATTGAACATGTTTTTCATCCCATAAAAGCCCTAACCATTCAAGTATTTCCTCTATTGCCTTTTCGCTTCCTTCAACTAATCTTGCTCTATCTGTATCTTCGATTCTAAGAATAAATTTACCTTTATTATGCTTAGCAAATAGATAGTTGAACATTGCAGTTCTGGTGTTACCTATATGAGGAATTCCTGTTGGAGAAGGCGCAATGCGAACTCTGACCATACACTTGCATTGTACACAAACTTTCTCTTATACTCAAGACATGTTAACTTTACATAAAGCTACAGAAGAAACCAAAACTATTCTTAAATTTGGTGGAATTTTATTAGGACTAATATTGGGATTTTTGATTATCACAAATATTGGCGGCGCATTAAAAGAACTTTTATTTCCTACTCCACCTACTCCGCCAACTGTTACTTTTGGCAAACTGCCTAAGCCTATTTTTATTGAGAATTCTCAAATTAAACCTGAGACTTTTACTCTTAATACGATATCTGGTCAATTACCTAATTTTCCAATCAAATTAAATGTTTATAAAATAAAAAATCCTCAACCAAACTTATTGGCTCTTCAAAAAGCCAAAGACCGAGCTTCAAATTTTGGTTTCTTACTATCCGAAAGATCACTCTCTCCAATCCTATATCAATGGACAGACAAATTATCGCCTTCACGAACCCTTACTTACGATATAACTTCTCTTAATTTTAATATTGTATCTGATTATTTTTCTGACCCTAATGTATTAAATAAAAATAGTCTTCCAACACAAGATGTTGCCATTAAAACTGCTCAGTCGTTAATTCAAAAACTATCAGCATCTTACTCAGATATAGATAACTCCAAAACAAAAACAACCCTACTTGCTATTAACGAGGGAGGACAAGGACTTATAACTGCAACAAGTTTTTCAGCAGCTCAGGTTATAAAAGTCGACTTTTTCCAAAAAGATATTGACAATATCCCAATTACCTATGCGAATCCGCCGGGATCAAGCATGAATATTCTTATCTCACCTGGAGAAAGAGAGGGAAAAGTTGTAGAAGCAAACTTTCTTCATCAAAACGTAAGCAGTGAATCTGCAACTTACCCAACAAAGTCGGCTCAAGATGCATTTAATTTATTAAAAGAAGGAAAAGCCCATATGGTCTCCTACTATGGACAATCAAATGGTGAAGTTTTAATAAAAAATGTATATCTTGCATACTATATGGGGAATGGAGAACAACAATACCTAACCCCTGTTATTGTTTTTGAAGGAAATAATGGTTTTTTTGCTTATACATCTGCTGTTACGGATGAATGGATTGGTAAATAAGATTTCCATTAATAAGAGATAACATCTCTTTTGTATCTGCAAATCTATCTTCACTTTTCATAACTACAATAATTGTTGTGTGATTATTATCTTTTCTTGATGTAACCAATACTTCTCCCGCTTCGTCAGTAAAACCTGTTTTTATTCCGTTTACTCCATTTTGTCCGAGAAGTTTATTTAAGTTAGTAAGCTTATATTCTGTTAAACCTGACCGGTCTTTTATAGTTTTATTCTTTGTTGAGACAACTTCTCTAAAAACTGGATTCTTTATAGCAATAGATGCAAGTCTGGAAAGATCCAAGGCTGTAGTATAATTGTTTTCCGAAAGACCAATCGGATCTTCAAAATGTGTATTATTTAGTTTTAATTCTTTGGCTTTTTGATTCATTTCATTTATGAATTCTTTTTCTCCTCCTGGATAATTTGTAGAAAGTGTATAAGCAACATCGTTACCAGATGGTAAAAGCATTCCGTATAAAAGGTCTTTAAAAAACATTCTTTCGTCTTTTTTAAGTCCAATTGTGACCCCAGAAATATTTGCTCCATCCGCAATCAAAACATCGTTTGGTTTATAAGCTTGCAAAGCTATTAATGCAGTCATAATTTTAGTGGTTGATGCCATTGGCAGAATCTGGTCTGAATTTTTAGAAAATAAAACAACCTTAGAGTCATCATCAATAACAATTGCTGCTTTTGCTGAAATTTGTGGATAAATGGTTTTTGAATTTATAGTTGGATATGGTGCTTGAGTTGGAACCTGAAAACTAATTGGAAATAATCTTTCTACATAAATTTCATTTCTAAGTGAATTATCAGAAATAACTATTAATATTAAAACTATGAACAAAACTGTTGGTAAACTGAATAATAAAATAACCTGCTTTTTCTTGACGAGCAGTTTTTGGAGGATTTTTTTTAACTTCTTACTCTTTTTTTGGGCTCGGTGAGTCCACAGCAGAAAACCGTTCATCAACTCTTTCCATATCTCGAGGAAATAAAGATGCCTCGCGAACATTTACTAACCCCATCATTTTCATTGTTAATCTTTCAAGTCCAAAAGAAAATCCACCTTCTGGCGGCATACCATATTTAAATGCTTGCAAATACATACCAAAATTTTTGGGGTTCATTCCTCTATTCTCTATAGACTTTTTAAGTTCGTTATAATTATGTATCCTTTGACTGCCGCTTAATATTTCAATACCTCTAAAGAGTAAATCATAACTTAAGGAGTATTCAGAATCTTTAGGATCTGGCATTGTATAAAAAGGTTTTGCCATTAATGGAAAATGTGTTATCGTAACAAAGTCACTTTGGTGTTTTTCTTTTGCCCATTTGCAAATATCTACTTCGTCTTGAGGATTTAAGTCTTTTTCTTTTCTATTATCTCGTCCGTATTCTTTAAAAATTATTTCTTGCGCTTCCCGTAAGGTAAGACGTGGAATTTTTCCAAGCAAAATTTTTTCATAATTTAATTCTGGTAGTATCTCCAAACATTCTTTTTCTGCAAACGAAAGCATTTCTTTTACAACGAGCTCAAGCATGTCAAGTAATTCTTCAAACGTTGTAAATCCAATCTCACAATCTAATTGTGTTGTTTCCGCAAGATGTCTTGTTGTCACAGAAGGCTCTGCTCTATAGGCATGCGCAATAGTCCATACTCTTTCAAAAATAGGAACCATCATTTGCTTATATAACTGAGGACTTTGAGAAAGAAAAACTTTATGGTCATAATAATCAATTGAAAAAAGATTAGCTCCTCCTTCTGTAGAACTTGCAACAACTGTTGGTACAACTATTTCTGTGCAACCAAGACTTTCTACTGCATTTCTAAAACCTTCCAGTATCTTAGCCTGAACCTTAAAAATTGTAGAAATTTGTATATGACGAAGAGTTAATGATCTGTGATCTAAAAGGGTTGGAAGTTCGAGGTGTAAATTTTTTCCTCCCATGTCAAATGGCATCTCTTCTGATTTTGCAATAATTTCAATATCTTTTGCTTCAATCTCGATAGTGCCAATAGGATTTTCTTTATTAATGTATTTTTCTTCTCTTTTCTTAACTATTCCAACAATACTTACAACGTCTTGTTGATTAAGAGAAGAAATCTTTTTAACCGTATCTTCTTCGAAAGCAGCTATTTGAATTACTCCTGACCTGTCTTTAAGGTCCAAAAACGCAATTTTTCCATGACTTCTGACTGTTTGTACCCAACCAGAAATTTTTACAGTTTCACCAATCTTATTAAGACAATCAGAAATGATAACTCTATCGTTAGACATACTTAATACTTGCTATATAATACATATTTTTTACTATCTTGACAAGGACTTCTTTATTTCATACAATTATTAATTGTTATCATGAATTTATCTAAAATAAACATTTTAATTATTAAGCGTCTCCCAGTCTATATTTAGACGGGAGATTTTGCGTTTAAAATAAACCAAATCTCCCAAATGAAAAGAATGGGAGATTTTTTTTGGAGAAAATATATGGGAAGAATTGAAGCAATATATAGACTAGGTCCAGCAGATAGAAAAGCATTTCAAATCCTTGCTCAAAAAAGAGCAAAAGAAGGTGAAAAAGTCGCGAAAACATTCAAGACTGATGTAACTGTTGTTGTTCAGGACAAAAATGGAACAAGCCTAACCTTCGTAGCTAACAAGTCTAACAAGAGATAGATATTTAATTTTTAATATCTTTTATTTTTAGCTGAAGAGTACTGTTTCCATTCCATACATTATTGTCAATCGTATAAACGATGTTGACTGAATCACCAACATGAAACTCTTTTATCCTTTCTCCCATTCCAAACGCAATACCATCAATTTTGACTTTTGCATTTTGACTTTTGACTTTTAATTTCATGTGTTTTCCATCTCTTCCAACAATTCTCATATCCTCAATTATTATATTTTTACTAAGAAATGTAGGCTCTGGATTTTTCATTCCAAATGGGGAAAGCTTCTGAATTTCTTGATATAAATTTTTATCAACTAGAGATAGATCCAACTCATAATCTATTTTAAGAGTTCGCGTTAAGTGTCCATCATTAAGTAATTTTTCTGCCAAATCCTCAAGTTTTTTTTGCAATAAAGAAAGGTTTTTGGTTTCAACTGTAAAACCTGCTGCCATTGGATGACCACCTGCATCAATCAAAAGATCTGAAGAAGAACGAATAAATTCAATGATGTTAAATCCACTGACTGACCTTGCCGATGCCTTACTATATTTTTCTCCCTTTGATAAAACAATTGCCGGCTTATAAAATTCCTCAACTAATCTCCCAGCTACTAGCCCAATTACTCCTTGTTCATAAGATTCATGACTAATGAATATTAATTTTTTGAGTTTTGCTTGCCCGCCGAAGCCTTGGCGAAGGCGGGAGTTTCGAGCTTTGATTTCTGCGAAGGCATGCTGGGTAGTCTCAATTGTTAATAATTGTCTTTGTCTGTTTGTATTTCCTATAAGCTGCGCAAGATCTAATGCTCTTTTTTTATTATTTGTACAAAGTAGTCTTAAGCTATCCATAGCATATTCAAGTCTTCCCATTGCATTAAGTCTTGGCGCAATAACATGTCCTATCGCATAAGGATCGATCTTTTCTTTATCGATAGCTGCTTCATTAAATAATTCCAGTAAACCAATTCTTTTTGTTTTTTGTAATTCTCTTAGACCATAAGCTAAAAGAGTTCTATTCGCGCCTGTTAACGGAACCAAATCTGCAACCGTTGCCAAAGCAACCAATTCCAAATGCGAATTTTGAATTTTGTCCTGAGCTTGTCGAATGGATGAATTTTGAATTTTCTGCGCTAGCAAATAGGCTACTCCAGTCCCACACAATTTTGTTGTATGAACAATTGAATATGCTTTTGGTAATTTTTTAGGTCCGTCAGCTGGCGGAACATGATGATCGGTAATAATAACATCTATTCCCTGTTTATTGGCAAATTCCACAGCCTCATTCGCAACAATTCCATTATCAACAGTTATAATTAACTTAGGTTTTTGAGACATGAACTCTGAACTCTGAATCGCTTTTACAGAAAGTCCGTATCCCTCATCTACTCTATGCGGAATATAAGGCATGGCATTTGCTCCTAAAGAACTTAGAGTTTCCCAAAGAATTGCAGTGCCACAAATACCATCGACATCGTAATCTCCAAAAACAATTATTTGTTCCTTTTTACTAATAGCTTTTTTTATTCTTTCAATTGTCCTTTTGAGGTTTTTTTTATCAATCCCAACACTATCTGCTGTTACGTCTTCTAATTTTGGATTCAAAAACTCATCAATCTCTTTTTTTGTCTTTATTCCCCTATTTTCAAGAAGAATTCCAATTAATTCTTCAGTCTTGAACTTTGAATTTTGCTTGCCCCTCGAAGCTTTAGCGAAGTGGGGAACTTTTAACTTATTTAGAACTTCCCATTTTTTCATACAAATTTATATCTGCTATACTATAGCAAATATGGAAGATAATATTCCAGGAGAAGTTATAGAAATTTATAAAAAATTTCAGAAAACTGGTTTTTTAATTTATTTTGTAGGAGGCGGTGTGCGAAGTTTGTTTTTAAAAAAGACGGTAAAGGATTGGGATTTAGCAACAAACGCAATACCTGAAGAGATACTCAAACTATTTCCCGAAGGGTTTTACGATAACACATTTGGGACTGTTGGTATACCAATACTTATTAATAGTGAAAAACAAATTGTTGAAGTTACAACATTTAGAACCGAACATGGATATACAGATCGCAGACGACCGGATGTGGTTAGTTGGGGGAAAACAATAGAAGAGGATTTAGCTCGTCGTGATTTTACCATTAACGCAATTGCTCTAGAACTTCAAGCATCAGATAGTAAATTGCAAGCTAATATTGTTGACCCTTTCAATGGTAAAAAAGATATTGAGGAAAAACTAATCAGAGCAGTTGGAGACCCAGAGCAACGTTTTAAAGAAGATGCTTTGAGATTAATGAGAGGAATTCGCCTTGCAACAACATTATCTTTTACAATTGAGAAAGAAACATGGACCGAGCTTTGCAATGACGCAGAATTGATAAAAGAGATTTCTTCCGAAAGAATACAAGCTGAGTTAATGAAAATACTGGCAAGTGATAGTCCTTATGAGGGAATTCTTTTATTACAAAACAGTAATCTTCTTAAACATATAATTCCTGAATTACTAGAAGGCGTTGGGGTCTCTCAAGAAAGACCAGGACGACATCACAAAACAGATGTTTTTACTCACAATGTGCTTTCTTTAAAATTCTGCCCTTCAAAAGATCCTGTTGTTAGATTTGCAACGCTTCTTCATGACGTAGGAAAACCAAAAGTTGCAAATACCGATGAGGAAGGTTTTGTAATATTTCATAATCATGAAATTGTTGGCGCTAAAATTGCCAGAGAAGTTTGCGACAGATTAAAATTTTCAAAAAAAGATAGGGATAAGATTGTTAATCTTATTCGTTGGCATATGTTTACGATTGATGAGAAAATAACAGATGCTGCGGTTAGAAGATTTATTCGACGAGTCGGCGTTGAGAGCGTAAAGGACATGATGGATCTTCGAATTGGTGACAGACTTGGCGGAGGAACCCAAACTGCCGAGAGCTGGAGACTAAAATTATTTAAAAAAAGAATTGAGGACCAACTAAAACCTGCACCTTTTTCAATTAACGATTTAGCAATTGACGGAAACGATGTAATGAAAGAATTAAATATTAAACCAGGACCAAAAATCGGCGAAATTCTCCAAAAACTTTTTGAGGAAGTAGATGAAGATTTATCTAAAAACAATAGAGAATATCTATTAAAACGCATTCAGTAACCACTTTGAAGTTTGGATAGTTGACTAATGTGGTATAATTTGTTATTGAGTAGGTGATCTCTCGGTTTAATCGAGAGACTTATCAAGAAGTACTGCCGTCAAAACGGATTAAATGAACTTATTTTCTGTATTTCCTCGATAACCGTAGATTTCTCCTCACATTTTTTCTATGGAACCAGTACTAGAGGTAAAAAACCTTACCAAAAAATTCGGAAACTTTACAGCTGTTGATAACATCTCTTTTTCTATAGGAGACGGTGAGATTCTTGGCGTACTGGGTCGTAATGGGGCTGGAAAAACAACAACGATTCAAATGCTGTTGGGGGTCATGGACCAAACAGAGGGCAGTATTGAATATTTTGGAAAATCACTTGTCAAAAACAGAGAAGAGATTCTAAAACAAATTAATTTTTCTTCAACATATATTAGCATGCCATGGCAATTTACTATTCTAGAAATTCTTCAAGTATATGCTATGCTTTATGAAATTCCGGACAAGAAAAAAAGAATAGTAAAGCTCTTACAAGAATTTGAAATAGAGCATTTAATTAAAAAACAGTTCAATATGCTTTCCGCAGGAGAAAAAACACGGCTTATGTTAACAAAAGCTTTTCTAAATTATCCAAAAGTAATTTTACTTGATGAGCCTACAGCCAGTCTTGACCCAGAGATTGCAATTAAAATCCGTGAATTTCTCAAAAAAGAAAGAGAAGAATATAATGTTAGCATGCTCTTAACAACTCACAACATGAGTGAAGCGGAGGAAATGTCTGATCGAGTTATGGTTTTAAATGAAGGAAAAATTATAGCTCAAGATACACCAGAAAATCTTACAAAGAGTATTTCAAACTGCAAAATAGAATTATATATTCCAAAAGACGATGATAAAGCAAAAGCGTTTTTTGAAAAAGAACAGATTAGTTTTAAAAAACAAAAGAAATATTTTAACATTCCCGTTAATGAACAAGAGATCGCAATATTTTTAACAAAAGTAGCTAATGCAGAAATTAAGTATGAGGAAATCAGTATTGAAAAACCAACACTTGAAGATTATTTTCTGGGAATAATAGGAGAAAAAAATCATGATTAATTTTAATAGAGTTTTTGCGATGGTATACCGATATGGTATCATCATGCGACATAATTTAGACCGCATAACCGATCTTTTCTATTGGCCGGCAATGGACTTATTTATCTGGGGACTGACAGGTCTCTACTTTGCCGGAACAAACAAAGGAAATCCTCATTTCATAGACGTAATTTTAATAGGTCTTATTTTTTGGATTGTTGTATGGCGAGCTCAATACGAAATTAATGTAAATTTATTATCTGAATTATGGGATAAAAATATTGTTAACATTTTTGTATCCCCTCTTACTGTTGGCGAGTGGATTACTTCTTTTGTATTATATGGAGCAATAAAAACGCTGATTAGCCTTTCTTTTTCCGCCTTTTTAGCTTTTTTATTGTATAAGTTTAATGTTTTCCATTTCGGGTTTGCAATTCTTCCATTTGTAGCAAGTCTCCTTTTAACCGGATGGGCTATTGGATTTTTTATCGCTGCATTTTTAATCCGTTATGGAGAAAAAATTCAAACTATGGCATGGACTGGGGTGTATCTCATTTCTCCTTTCTCTGCTGTTTTTTACCCTCAATCAATACTTCCCGAATGGGCGCAAAAAGTCTCATTATTTATTCCTTCAAGCTATGTTTTCGAAGGACTTCGGGAAATGATTTTTACAGGAAGGTTTTCTTATGATAAACTTATTATTAGTTTCTTACTAAATATAGTTTACCTAATACTTGCTATTTGGTTTTTTGTTTATATGTTTAATAAAAGTAAAAAACTCGGACTTTCAAGACTTATCTAAATGAAAAAACTTCAATTAAAAGAAGAGTTAAAACAGTCAATGCTTGCAAAAAATGCAGAGAAAACGTCTGTGTTGCGATTACTCCTATCTGCACTTACCTATTATGAAATACAAAAGGGCGGAGCAGGATATGAGGCAACTGAAGAAGACGTTTTAACAGTAATCCAAAAAGAAGTAAAGCAAAGAAAAGATTCTATTGAACAATTTAAAAATGCAGGAAGAAATGAACTTGCTGAAAAAGAAGAGCAAGAGCTTAAAATTTTACAAACTTACATGCCTTCCCAAATGAGCGAAGAAGAAGTAAAAAAGATTGTTGAACAAACTATCCAGGAAGTCGGAGCAAAATCAATTCAAGATATGGGAAAAGTTATGGGAGTGCTAAATTCAAAACTCAAAGGCAACGCAGATATGGGATTAGTAAGTAAGTTGGTAAAGGAATCTCTTCAAAAATCTTAATTCTTTACTTTTCTTCTATTAAATTCTTCCCACAAAACCAAAAGTGGAGCTGCATTGAAAATCGAAGAATATGTTCCGCTTATAACACCTACCAAAAGCGCCACAATAAACCACTTTATACTTTCTCCTCCAAATAAAAACATAGTAAATAAAACTAAAATAACAGTTAAAGATGTATTTAAGGATCTTCCTAGTGTTTGAATAATTGACTCATTAACAACCACTGAAAACTGACTTCCTGACATTCTTCTTAAGTTTTCCCTGATTCTGTCAAACACAACGATGGTATCATGAACAGAAAATCCAATAACTGTAAGAATTGCTGTCAAAAATAAACTATCTACTTCAACATGGAAAAAATGTCCAAGAAGTGAAAAAATACCAACTACAACTAGAGCATCATGAATCAAGGCAACTATTGCGCAGATTCCAAACCTGAAACTGCTTGCCGGGTGAGGAACTTTCCTAAATGACCAGGCAATATACAAAACAATAAGGATAGATGCTATAACTAATGCTTTTATGCCATTTACTGTTGTCTCACTACCAACTGATGGGCCAATGCTCTGAAAACTTACCTCCTTAATATCTCCAAATTTTTGTTTAAGATTGTTGATAATAGTTTGATAAGTTTTTTGACTAATCGGTTTTGTTTTAATAAAATAAGTATTATCCCCTACTTTTTGAATGACAATAGGGTTTATTTTTTGTTCTTTTATCACTTGCTGAACTAATTGGCTAGAATTTTGTCCTGAGCTTGTCGAATGGATGAACTTTGCACTTTGAACTTGTATTTCGCTTCCACCTGTAAAATCGATCGACAGATTAAGACCAAATAACAAAATAGAAACCATACCTGGAATTAAAACAAGCAAAGACAATGCAAAATAAAAATATTTTTTTCCTACAATATTCATAAGCTATTTATAAACCATTCTTAAAAACGTTCTGGTCACTACAATTGCTGAAAACATTGATACTAAAACCCCTATTAATAGGGTTACAGCAAATCCACGGACAATTCCAGTCCCAAAATAAATTAGAATTAAAGACGTTATTATACTTGATATGTTTGAATCACGAATTGATGTCCATGCTCGAGAAAATCCTAATTCCAATGCAATTTCTCTTGGCTTACCCCGTCTTATCTCTTCTTTCATGCGTTCAAAAATTAAGATGTTAGCATCAACTGCCATTCCGATAGAAAGAACAAAACCAGCTATTCCTGCTAGAGTTAATGTAATCGGAACAAGTTTAAATAGAGCAAGAACAAAAAGTGTATAAAGAAAAAGAGCAATAGATGCTAATACTCCAAGTCTTCCATATAGCACACTCATAAAAATTACAATAATTAAAAACCCAAGAACTCCGGCAAATAAACTTTTCTGTAAAGATGTTTGTCCTAAAGTCGCTCCCACAGTATTCTGAGCCAAAACAGACAAAGGAACAGGCAGTGCTCCTGCATTTAACTGAATACTAAGTGCTTTTGCCTGTTCTGTTGTAAATGTTCCAGTAATAACCGCATTACCTCCACTGATAACCTGATTGACTCTAGGAGCCTCTACTATTTGGTTATCTAGTGCAATTGCTACAATTTTATTTACATTTCTTTTAGTAATGTCTTCAAATTTTTTTGCGCCGTCTGCTGTAAAAATCATTTCTACTTGAGGCTTACCCGTATTTGGGTCAAAGGTAACACTTGATTTATCAAGATCTCGCCCACTAAGGTTTGTTTTTTGAGGATTTGAGAAAAGCGATGTTATGCCAATTGGCAAAGCACCGCTTGCTATCTTAGCAGAAGAACTTGCTCCTTCTTCCCAAAAATTTAACTGTGCTGTTGTACCGATTAAATTTACAGCTTGATTTACATCTGTTACCCCAGGCAACTCAACAATAATTCTATAGCTACTCCCTACTATTGAAGTTAGAATTACTGGCTCCGATACTCCAAAAAAATTTACTCTTTTTTCAATTACTACCTTTACACTATTTAAAGCGTCTGTCTTTCGATCTTGCGGAATTCCTTGCATGTTTGCCTCAAGTATTACGCTTGTTCCACCAGCTAAGTCTAAACCTTTGCGAATAGATAAATCTCTTTGAATATGCATTGACCCTATAAAGAAATTAGGATTCGTGATGATTTTTTGAATTAATATTTTCTTATTTATAAAAGGAATTTTGGGAGAAGATATACTAATTGGAAAATTTCTTGGTAAATCAATAAAAATAGCAAGAAGAGTTAAAACAACAATGAGCCAAAATAAAAAACGGGGATATTTTCTCATGAAAGAAGTGATTCTTCATCTCCAATAAGCATAAGTCTTGATCCAGATAGAATATTGTCTATAAACGGGTCGCTTTTTTTCTTTCGAAATCCAAACTCATCTTCAGTCATAGCAGTATAATTAATCTCATGACCTATTCTTCTTTCTTCATTTCTAACAAGAAGAGAAAGTTCTGGTAAAACTACTGTTCCTACTACTAATACATCTACATCTTCTGCTTTTTCTTTTGATCCTTTTACGAATCTCCCCGAAAACATTACATATTTTATTTTACCCAACTTGGCTTTATTTTTTAGTATTTCCGCTCCTAGTCCAATTGTCTTTGCTCCTAATAAGAGCAAATCATTGTAAAAAGGGTATGTTTTGGAAAAAGAGAAATAAATTCTATTGCCTCTTGGCTCTTTAACTAAAATTCCTTTGCCTTCTAAAAACTGAAGCTCACGCCGAACCGCATTAATCTCATCATTTGTACGACGAACCAACTCTCGTACGTGATACATTTCCTTAGGCGAGGATAAAAAAACAGTTAATAACTTAACTCTCGATTGTGATGTAATTAGATCTGCTAACATAAGCCCACCTTATTTTTCTTCAAGCACTCCTGTTGTGGGCAGAATTTCAAACCAGATAACACCTCTATTAAATTTAATTCCATTCCCATTTGTATCAAAAAGTAATGTTCTTGAAGTTCTGGAAGTTTTTCTCCAAGTTGCTGCTATCTTCTTTCCGTCCATATAGACCACCGCTTTCCCTGTCCCTTTGGTTTGGTATAAAAGATGTGCGTTGTCTTCATAACCATCATTTGCATGTCTCTCCTGCATGTAAAGAATAACAATGTTTTTTGCATTCAATTGCCTCCCTGTATCCTTATCTACATGAGGCACTCCCGCATTGTTGCGATTATAAATGTTATTTACCTTGTCATAAATCCAATCTACCGCATATTGTTTATACGCTGGCCAAAACTCAAGGTGCAAGGATTTTGCAGTTCCTCTTTCCGAACTCACCACATCTTCTTTAAACGTGTAAGGAACAAAATTTGTGTCCCAAGCTTGTCCTTTTTTATCAACTTGTGCTAAACCACGAGACTTAGCAATATCCCATAATTTGGCTGTAGTTGAATACATAGTATGCTCTGTGGCAACGGGATGGCCTTGCCGACTATCATCCCTCCAAAAAGTTGGAAAACCAATTGAGAATTGACTTAAATCGTTATACGAACCCCATCCATAATCCTCTATTTGCGATAAAGCATCTGCTGGTCCAGAAGTATTTGCGCCTCCAACATGAGTATACAAAGGATAGTCACCGTATTCTGAAACAAAATCTAAGAAATAAGTTCTTGCAGAGCGAACTGGACCAATTGGATTTACATCTTGGCAATAAAAAATCGATAAGAATCTTGTAATACTTCCTTCCGCAACTGCTTCATAAATAACATCAGCTGAAGAAAGCCCTGACTGAGGTCTTGCATCTTCATGGTTTTCAATCATTACGCCTAAAGGCCTATGCTGTTCCCACCACTGTTTTTGCTGTTTTGAATATAATTTTCCATTTAGAGGACACGCTTCTGTTTTTGGCAGATTATTATCGAAAGCAAGACCTCCATTTTTATTTGCAGTTGGTATTGAAGGCTTAACAACAGATTTTGCGGCAATATTATTTGAGAAAAGTGCGTAGGAAATACCCGATGACAATGCGTATACTCCAAGAATCAAAAGAATAGTTATAATTTTTTTATTTCCCATATCTAAGCTTCTCTTATTGCCTCCTTAAGTCCTTTCTTTTCTTCTTCGGATAACTCGTGTTCTACTCCTTTTCCGTTTTTTACTTTCTTTGCGTACCACCTGGTTCCAGATCTAGAATATAATCCTGAAATAACTACTCCAGTATCATTTCCGTCAACTAATGATAAGATAAAACTTTGGTCGCCTCCTGTGTCGTTAAAAGGATTAAATCGCAAAAGTCCAATCTTTTGAATGTGTAAATAGCCTTCTTTTTCTATTGTATCACAACGAGATTTTAAAAAAGCAATATCTTTTTGTGTAAGATTTATTTGCTGTAATACTTCTTCCAAAACCGTCTTTAGAGTCCTGGTGCTAACCCCCTTTGTTAATCTATTATAATGATTATATATTTGCCAGAAAAGTATTGTCAAAAAGAGAAGCCAAATAAAAACAAAAAATAAAGCAGCAATTTGTAAGTTGAAGGTCATTGTTAAATCATATTAGCCTCTTGACAGCATGAAGTCAATAGTGTAATCTTTGCCTTATTATCATGAGTAAAGATAAAAAAACTCGCCAGCAAAAAGTAATTGCAGATCTTCGTCGTAAACTTAACAACACTAAAAACAATCAAATATCTACTGTACCTACGGTTTCTTTAAAATCTGTTAATTTGAGCCAAATTTCGATGACTAAACCAACCTTTACATCAACTATTAATTCGGGTGCGTATCTGATATCTGATTTAAAAAGAACAACTTTTTTAACAGCAATTCTTGTTGGAGCCGAAATTATTCTTCTATTTCTACTGAAGCATAAGATAATTAATTTATCTATGCTACAATTTTAATATCGAAGGGAGGTGACTAAACTATGGCAACAATGTATTGCGTTAAGTGCAGAGCAAAAAGAGACGATCCAAATGCTGAAAAAGTAACAATGAAAAACGGCAAACCAGCCTTAAAAGGAAAATGTCCAGTTTGTGGTACAGGAATGTATAAAATCGGGGCTAGTTGAGCTTGAAAGTTGTACTTTAGAACTCCCCTCACCAAAATACTAAATATTTTAGATGGTGGTGAGGGGTTTTTATTTAAAAGCTTATTTGCCTTTGTAGTGAGTGAGTTTATATACGCGGACAACGCTTACATTCCATTCTTCTACAATTTCTGCTCTCCCAAAACCCGCTATTTCCCATATAGAAGCACCAAGAGGATGACAATTGGGATCTTCGCAAACTATTAAAAGCTGATCTGCTACTGATTTCCTTAGAGGATCTACTGGTGGGTTTTGAATAACAATCGGATCCTTACCTTCCAGCTTAAAGAAGTATCGATACCCCTGATCAGAATTTCCAAGAGTTAAAAGCGCAAAATTATATGGCTTTCCGTTTGTTTTGGAAAGAACAAAATCAGAAATTTGTCTTACTTGATCCTTTTGTCTATTAGGAGCACTTCTAAAAGGAATTCCGGAAAGATTTAGAAGTATTAATAAAACAAAAAAAATAATCGAAGTAACACGAAGGAGTTTGCCTTTTTCCCACAAGAACAAGAAAAAATTAGCAGAAAGTATAAAAGGCAGGGGGAATAAAAAACCAAAATAGTAATCGTAGATATTCTTTCTGTAAAACCCAAAAAGACAAATACCAACCAGTCCCCAGATAAAAAGAAGGCTTAATTTTGCAAAATCATTATCTTTACTCTTAAACGATTTATATAGTTTAAATACTAGGAGTCCTGTTGCTCCAATTGCCAGTAAAAGAGTTAAGTAATACCATACTGCAATATTTGTGTGATCTGCAACCGAAACTTGCTCAGGTGGAGGAAATGTAGTCACAAGTCTTCCAAATAATCTAAAGAAAATGTTTTCTACTATTAATAAAAACCCGATATTTCTTTCTGCAGGTACGATTCCTGGATTTAATATAAAATTAATAATGCTATGTATGTTCTGAAGACCATGACGGGCTTCAAATGCCAAAAAGGGTGACAATCCAATAACAAATCCGATAAAAATTCCTATTCCATACTTTATTATTTCTAAAAAATTATTTCTTTTTATAACAACAATATAGGTAATTATTACTGCGCATAAAAAGGTTGTTAGATAATGAAGCTGCATTGCAATTCCCAAAAGAATACCACCTATAAAAAACAAATATAATTTATTTTTAGTTACTCCTTTGTAAATCACATAAAGACTAAGAAGCGAAAAAAATGGCATTAAATTTGGATTCCAAGAAGACCGCGAATATGCAATTACTAAAGGAGAAAGAGAGTAAAGGAAAGAAGCAATTAGTCCTGTCTTTTTATCAAATAATTCACTACTTATTTTGTAGACAAGCCACACTGTTGCAACACCAAACAATGCAACCATAACAGCAGGACCAACTGGATCGTATCTAAAAATCCATAAAAATGGGGCCATAAAATAGTAATAGATTGGGCCTAAAAAGAAACCTCCAACCGAAGCTGTTGGTCCAAGAAGAGTAAGGTTTCCGTGAAGAATATTGTATACTATTAAAACGTCTCGACCCTCATCTCCAAGGAATGTCATGTAATCGCTAATTCTGTATAAACGGAGAAATGCTGCGACTATGAGGATACAGAAAATTAAGAATGGAAAAACATATCTTTTTATTTTTTTCTCCATATTATTTTATTGTAAATTGTAAAATTCCAAATAAGAAGAAAAAATGTGCCAATTAAAAAATATAAAAAATAATATTGTTGACCAATAAGATGAGTCCCAATAAAAATTGCGCCGGTTTGAATGAATATTACACCGATTGAAGAACTGGCATAAAATCCAAGCATCTTAAGAATATAAGAAGAAAAGTTTGTTGCAGAATGCTCTTTAAATGTCCACATGTTATTAAGGTTATAATTGGAAAAAATCGCAAGTGCTGCACCAGCTAAATTTGCAGGCGCCGGATGCCAATTTGCAAATTCAACAAGAATTCGTAGTACTACTGCATTAATAATAAATCCTATACCTCCTACTACTAAAAATTTCCCAAATTTACCGCCAGCAATTTCTTGAATACGAGCTTTTATAACATACCTTAAAAGGTCAATAATATATTCCCTAGGTACAATTTTTGACCTTCCAAGAGTTCTATCTGTAGCGTTAAAAGGAACCTCTGTAACTTTAAATCCATCACGCACTGCTTTATTTAAAAAGGCAACTTGAAATGTGTATCCTTTAAATTTTCCCAATTCCTGCCTTTCTTTAAGAAAAACTTCTTTCCTAATAGCCCTATATCCTCCTGTCCAATCATGGATCCAAAACTTAGTTAGGATAGATCTGACTAGTAAATTACCAAAAACCGAATAAATCTTTCTTAATGCTCCCCAATTTTTAGGGATCGACCCTCCACCACTGTAACGAGTGCCTACAACAAAATCATAACCTTCATCAATTTTTGATAAAAATTCAGGTATTTTATTTGGATCATGAAAAAAATCTGCATCCATTTCAAACATAATATCTGCACTCATTTTTTCAATTGCATAAGTCATTGCCCGTACATAAGCTGCTCCTAATCCATGCTTCTCTCCTGCATTAAGATCTATATTTTCCCATTTCTTCATTAATTTTTTAACCTCTAAACCAGTACCATCAGGAGAATTATCATCCGCAACTAAAATATGCATTTCGTGATTTTTTATTTTTGGAAAAACTTCTGTTTCTAAAATTTGGATTATACGCTCTATGTTGCCCTTTTCGTTATATGTAGGAATAATAACAACTACTTTCATATTTTTTGAAAATACTCGATTGTTTTCTTTAATCCCTCACTTAGTTCTATTTTTGGAGACCATTTTAGTAACCTACTTGCCTTACTGATATCCGGACATCTTCTCTTAGGATCATCCTGAGGAAGTTTTTCGAATTTAATTTCAGAATTAGAATTAGTCATTTCTTTAACCATCTTTGCAAGATCAAGTACGGTCATTTCGTTAGGATTTCCTAAATTTAAAACTTCCCCTTTGGACTTACTCTCAAACATTGCAGAAATTAACCCATCAACCATATCGTCTACATAACAAAAGCTTCTGGTTTGTTTTCCCTCTCCATAAATAGTAATAGCTTTATTCTCAAGCGCTTGTGTAATAAAATTTGACACAACCCTTCCGTCATCCTTCTGCATTTTCGGTCCATAAGTATTAAATATTCTAATAATTCTGACATCAAGCTGGTATTTTCTAAAATATGCCATTGTTATTGCTTCCCCAAATCTTTTACCTTCATCGTAGACAGACCGCACTCCATTTGGATTAACATTGCCAAAATAATCTTCATTTTGAGGAGAAACAAAAGGATCCCCATAAATTTCAGATGATGAAGCATAAAGAAATGCTGAGTTTTTGACGCTCGCTAATTCCAGAAGATTGTATGTTCCATATGAATTTACCATAAGGGTTTCAATTGGATGATTAATATAACTTCTCTTGCTTTTGTTATTTGGCGATGCAGGACTGGCTAAATGAAATATATGAGTCAGTTCTTTGTCTTGAAAAGTTTCTGAAAGAGTAGATAGATTAGAAGAAACGTCACTACTTATGAATTTAAAATTAGGATTGTCTGAAAAATTAACTATATTCTGTTTATCCCCTGTAATTAGATTGTCAACACAGAAAACACAACATCCATTAGCTAATAATCTTTCGCAAAGATGCGAACCAATAAATCCGGCTCCTCCTGCGACTAAAACAGTTCGCATACACTTAATCCTTGCTCCTTTTTTCCATTTCTAGATCAGCTTTTACCATCATTTCAACCAACTCTTTAAATGATGTCCTAGGCTCCCAATTCAATTTATTTTTTGCTTTAGAATAATCTCCTATTAAATAATCAACCTCTGCAGGACGAAGATATTTAGGATTACCTGCAGACACATGTTTTTTCCAGTCTTTTATTCCCACAACGCTAAATGCTAACTCAACAAATTCTGAAACACTATGATTCTCACCTGTTGCGATAACATAATCGTCTGCTTCTTCTTGCTGGAGCATCAACCACATCGCCTCTACGTAATCTTTGGCAAATCCCCAATCGCGTTTCGAATCAAGATTTCCCAACTCTACTTTTTCTTGTTTTCCTAAGCTAATTCTTGCTACTGCATTACTAATTTTTCTAGTAACAAATTCCAATCCTCGACGAGGCGATTCATGATTAAAGAGGATTCCTGAGCAAGCAAATAAATTAAAACTTTCTCTATAATTAACTGTTATATAATGCCCATATACCTTAGCCACTCCATAAGGACTTCTTGGATAAAATCTTGTTGTTTCTTTCTGAGGAGTTTCGGTAACTTTTCCAAACATCTCGCTGCTTGAAGCTTGATAAAATTTTATTTTAGAATTTACTGTACGAATAGCTTCAAGCATCCTAGTAACACCAAGGGCTGTAAATTCTCCTGTTAAAACTGGTTGATTCCAAGATGTTTTTACAAAAGACTGAGCTGCTAGATTATAAACTTCATCGGGATTTGTATCTATTAAAGCATTGGAAAGAGAAGTTTGATCAAGAAGGTCGCCTTGAATAAGTTCTATCTTATGTTCAATGTGTTTTATTCTCTCATTATTAACAGTACTTGTTCTTCTTGTTAAACCATACACCTTGTATCCTTTTTCAAGCAAGAACTCTGCCAAATAAGAACCATCCTGACCTGTGATACCTGTAACTAACGCTTTTTTCATCTTTTAATATTCTAAACTAAACTTCGCCAATAATCCAGAATCTCTTTTAATGTCCTTGACAATTCAATCTTTGGTTTCCAATTGGTTAATTTAAAAAATTTTGTATTATCACAAACAAGCTCTGGCGTGTCAAAAGACCTAAGTAAAGTAGGATCTACCTCAATTTTTATTTTTATGTTTGAAAAAGAAAGTAACAGATCTAGAATTTCTGAAATCTTATGCGAACTTCCTGATCCAACATTATATACATCCCCTGGAACACCTTTCTTCAACAGAAGATCATACGCTATAACCATATCGCGTACATCTGTAAAATCTCTTTTACTTTCCAGATTACCAACCTTAAGAATTGGTTCCCTTCTACCTTTTTCTATCTCCACGATTTTTTTAGCAAAATCCGGAACAACAAACCCTGGAGATTGCCTAGGACCAATGTGATTGAAGGGCCTAACGCGAATGATTTGAAGCTTATAAGACAGGAAATATTGCAATCCCAGAAAATCTTGAGCAATTTTAGATACCGAGTATGGATTGGTCGGAGTAAATTTTGTATTCTCATCAATGGGTAAATCATCTTTATCTACTTTTCCGTAAGTTTCTGCTGATGACACTATTAGAATTTTTGAATCTAGTAATTTACTTAAATGAACTGCCTCTAAAAGATTTACTTCCGCTGCAATATTATTTGTGATAGTCTCAACTGGGGTTTTAAAACTATCTGAAGGAGAAGTCAATGCTGCTAAGTGGAATATTAAATCAGGCTTTACTCTGTCTATAAGACTATCAACGTCTTTATTGTCTAATAAATTAATTTTCTCAAGATTTATTTTGTTAACAATATGGTTAATATTTGACAAACTTGATTCTTTTAAATAAGTACCATGAATTGTAAGGTCATTTCTGGAAACTAAATGCTCTGCAAGATAACTACCTGCAAAACCAGAGATTCCAGTTATTAATACTTTTTTAGTCATGAGGTGTTATCTTCCAACTCCTTGATAAGTGAATCCTAAATCACGTAATGTTTTTGGATCGTATATATTTCGCCCATCCAAGATTACAGGACTCTTCATGTTATTTTTAATTTTTGCCAGATCAAGCTGTCTAAACTCATTCCATTCTGTTAATATAATTATAATATCGCAATCTTTAATTGCTTCATATGCGTCCTCACTAAATGAAACATTCTTTAATATTCTTTTAGCATTTTCCATTGAAACTGGATCGTAAGCCTTTATTTTTGCTCCTAAACCTAGTAATGTTTGGATAATTTCAATAGATGGCGCATCGCGCATATCATCTGTATCTGGCTTAAATGATAAACCAAGAATTCCAACAGTTTTATCAGACAAGTTACTATTTGTCATTTTTTTTGCTTTTTCGATAATTCCTAAAACCGCGTCTTTATTAATTTTTTCAACATCTTTTAGAAGGGAAAAATCATACCCGTATTTTTTAGAAATCGCAATTAGCGCTTTTACGTCTTTAGGAAAACAGCTTCCTCCATACCCTGCGCCTGGAGAAAGAAAAGAACTACCTACTCTTTTATCTAGTCCTACCGCTTTTAGAGCCTCTAAGCCATCTGCTCCTGTTAATTCGGAAATATGCGCAATAGCATTAGCAAAAGAAATTTTAGTTGCCAGAAAAGCATTAGCTGCGTATTTAATCATTTCTGCAGTTTCTATATTGGTTAAAACCACACTTCCGTCAATAGGCTGATGAAGATTTACAAGCAAGCTTTCTGCTTTTTTTGACTCTGTTCCAATAACAATTCTATCAGGATGCAATGTATCTGAAATTGCCTGACCTTCTCTTAAAAATTCAGGTGCAGAAGCAACATCAAACGTAACCTTTGCATTCTTTTTAGACTCAATAATCTCTTTAACTTTTCTATTAGTACCTACGGGCACTGTGCTTTTTGTCACAACAACAGTATATCCATCTAAATTCTTTGCAATTTTTTCTGCAACACTAAATACCGCTCCTAAATCTGCTTCTCCATTTTCTTTAGGCGGAGTTCCTACAGCAATGAAGACTACTTCGGAATTTGGAATGGCATCTTTGTATTCAAGTGTAAAATGAAGTCTATTTGCTTTAATATTGCGCTTAACAAGTTCTTGTAGTCTTGGTTCATAAATAGGAATTATTCCCTTTTTAAGATTTTCAATCTTTTCTTTAGTGTGTCCGATCACCCAAACAGTATTTCCAAGCTCTGCAAAAACAGAGGCTGTAACTAATCCAACATAGCCATGTCCAACAAAAGTTATTATCATAATTTTTCTTGTTCCAGATCGAACTGTCTTTTTACTTCACGTATCCCTTCTTCAAAACTCTTCATTCTTACTCCCAGTTGTTTGATTTTATCATTTTTTAATGACAAATTGAAGGGACGGGATACCCTATTCTTAAAATAATCATCTCTAGTAGTTCTCTTTATTAATGACTTATCTAAAGAAAATACTTCTGAGATATTTAAGGCTGTATCATAAGGAGTAAGAGATTGACTCCCAACTGTATGAAAAATTCCTGTTGAGTTGTTGCTAATTAGACGATCTATGCAAACAGCTAAATCATCTATAAGGGTAGGGCAAAAGATTTGGTCTGAAACCACAGAAATACTTTCATGATTCTCTAAATGGTTCTTGATAGAACGCATAAAGTCATCTTTTACAAACTTCGCTCTGTAAGGATATGCTAATCTAGCAATAATCCATTGAGGTAATCCCTGAGTAATATTTTCTCCTTCAAGCTTTGTTTGTCCATACCAACTTACTGGACTTGGAATATCTTCCTCTCCATATTTATCGTCTGAACTTTTTTCTCCGTTAAAAACAAAATCTGTTGAAACATAGATAAGCTTTTTCCCAAATCTTAAACAAGCATCTGCGATATTTCTTGTTCCTTCAACATTAACAATCCAAGCTTCTCCATCTTTCCCATCTTTTTTGTCGTCTTCGCAAGAATCAACATTTGTTTTTGCAGCAAGATGAAGAACGATTGAAGAATTTGATTGCGAAACTTTTTGAACAACCTGATCTTTATTTGTAATATCTACGCCTTCCGAACGGCTAATATTTTCAAACTCATATTTATCCTGCAATAACTCAACAATTCGCGAACCAACTAAACCTGATAACCCTGTTCCTAAAATGTTCATATTGCTCCATATTGCTTTTTATAATAGGATTGATAAGATTCTGAATCAATAATATTTTTCCACCAAGCTTCATTCTCTTTAAACCAATTTATTGTTTTCTGGAGCGCGTCATCGAAGGAAAAGAGAGGTTTCCAGCCTAGCTCATTTATTAACTTACTACTATCCAAAGCATATCTTCTATCATGTCCTGGCCTGTCTTTGACAAATTCAATCATTGATTCATCTTTTCCCAAAAAACTAATCATTTTTTTAACTACATCTATATTTCTATGCTCTTCTTCTGAAGAAATATTATATACCTCACCAAGCTTACCTTTATGCAAAATAATATCAATTGCGTTGCAATGATCTTCTGTGTAAATCCACTCACGAACATTTAATCCATCGCCATAAATAGGGACTTTTTTATTTTGCAAAAGATTAATAATTGCCAAAGGGATAAATTTCTCTGGATAATGAAAAGGCCCAAAAAAGTTACATGAATGAGTTACGATTAAAGGCATATTGTATGTAACAATATATGAACGGCAAAGCAAATCTCCTCCTCCCTTTGAAGCAGCATAGGGACTGTTTGGCAAGAATGGAGAATCTTCTGTAAACTTACCATTATTAATACTCCCAAATACCTCGTCAGTTGAAATTTGAATGAAACGTCCTACGTTATTTTTCCTTGCGCTTTCCAAAAGTGTATATGTTCCAAGAACATCTGTTTTAATAAAACTGGAAGGATCCAGAATCGATCTATCAACGTGTGTTTCTGCGGCATAATTAACAATGATATCTACTCCCTTTATTATTTCTTGAACTAATTTTTCGTCGCAAATATCACCTTTAACAAAACTGTAATTAGGATTTTTCTCAACGTCGGCAAGATTTGCTAGATTTCCTGAATATGTCAACTTATCAAGATTTACGATTTTATACTCAGGATATTTCTTAATAAGATAATGAATAAAATTGGAACCCATAAATCCAGCTCCACCCGTCACTAATATCTTCATATTGTTATATTTTCTTCTCCCTTCTGAGTTGATCTAGTGATAGTATACCAATTATTGTTGAGGCTGTCTCTATTTCTCCGTTCATAACTTTTTGCACTGCCTTATCAAGAGGAATTTTAATAATCTCTATCGATTCGTCTTCTTCGGGATTTGCAATTCCAACTTCTAAGTCTTTTGCTAAAAACAATCGAGTTTGCGCCCGGAAAAAACTTGCAGCAAGCTCAATGCAGCTTAATTGCTCCCACTGCAAGGCAGTGATTCCTGCTTCTTCTTTCAACTCCCGTTTTGCAGCAGCAATAAAGTTTTCATTTTTTTCAACCCGTCCTGCAACCGCTTCGAGTATTCTTTTTTTTAGAAGATATCTGTACTGATAAATAAGATATAGGTCATATGAATCGGTAAGAGGAAAAACCGATACTGTTTTGACTCTTTCCGCTATATAATGCGTAACTTTCTTTCCGCTTGGTAATTCAAGTTCTAATTTCCTTACTTCAAATGCGTTCTCAGTATAAAATGTTTGCTCCTCCGAAATAATTTTTGTCATTCTTCATTTAACGATCCCTTGTTCCAATTCTTCTTCTGTGTATTCTACTTGCTCGTCTTTAAGATTTGGATCGTATGGAGGATCAGGATAATTAATAAGCCAGGCTTCCTCATTGCCAATATTTAAAAGTCCTGTTGCAATATTCGGAGGTATGAAAAGTCTTTGAGGATTACTTGCATCTAGAACATATTCCTCCCTAACTTTATCTTTATAGAGAATAATTTTCATTTTGCCTTTTAAGCAAACATAACGGGCTGCGCGAACTCGATGCAGATGATAACCTTTAAACATTCCAGGTTTGGTTGCAGATAGATAAGCTGTAGTTTTTTCTCCATCTTTGTAAAGCTCTATAAGAAAACCATTTTCATTCTTTTTTGGATCAAATGTTTGTACTTTTTTTGCCTCTTCAAGTTTAGCAATAGCCATTATAGTTCTCCTTTTTTAACTTTTTCTGCTACTAAATTATTTGCTCTTAACAATTCATCAAATGACGTTCCTGCATCAATCCACCAATCGATTAACTCACACTCTACCGATCCTTCTTGAACATATAGATTATTTAAATCAGTTACCTCAAGCTCTCCACGGTTTGCTGAGGGCTTAAGTAATTTTATGAACGAGAAAACTCGCTCGTCATACATATAAATTCCGGTTTGGGCGATTTTAGATTTTGGATTTTCAGGCTTTTCTTCAATTGACAAAACTTTTTCCCTATCATCAACTTCTATTACACCGTATTGCTTTGATTCTGTTGGCATTTCAATACCAAATACCATTGCGCCTGTTTTTTTATTACTAAACTTTTCAACTGCGGGCTTTAAATTATGTCCAAAAATATTGTCTCCTAAAATTACTAAAATCTTTTCGTTTTTGGCAAATTCCTCTGCTAACTTAATCGCATCAGAGATACCGCCTTTTGGATTATTTTGTACTGCGTAAAAAAGATTCAAACCAAAATCTTCCCCTCCTTTTAAAAGGGTTTCGAAATCCCCTGAATGATCTGGAGAGCTAGTGATCAGGACATCTTTTACCCCGGCCTTTGCCATTGCTTCCAAGGGATAAAAAATCATTGGCTTATTGTAAATTGGCAATAAGTGCTTATTAGTTACCCATGTTAAAGGTCGTAATCTTGTTGCTAATCCTCCTGCTAAAATCAAACCTTTCATAATAAACTTCCTTGCATTAGAAAGAAAATTAAACTCATCCCTAAGCTTCCAATTAGGCTATATTCTATCACAATTTTTGCTGTTAGGTTGTGATGAAGCCTATGATGGATAATTCCCCAAATTACGTACAAAAAACTCGTAATTATAACTATGGATATTTGCAATTTCCTATCTGTTGTTTGGAAAAAAACCAAAGCACCCAAGATAAAAATAATTGCTAAGGTCGAGTAATACCATAAATTATGGCTAAAACAATGCTTCTTCATAAAACAATCCCTCGACTAACAAATATAATAAATAATAATACTAGCGATAAGAAAAAGATATGATCAAGATTGTGTCCTACTAAGCGAACAATTCTTCTTCTTTCAACCATAGTAATATCTAAAATTAAAATTACAATAAACATTAGAGTTATAAGTAAAGATAAATTACGCGTAAGAACATTTGTGTTAACCAAAGGTTCGGACTTTATTGATGCTACTAATTGCTTTGGGACGATTGAACTTTTAGGTGCTTCCTGAGCTTTTGCTAAATTTGCATTTTTACCGCCAAACATTTCAACAACCAGAGTTGTTTCCTCTCCATTTAACTGTCCCTTTTCTACTGCAAATCCAATTTCTTCATAATCGCGAGACATCATATTTTCTTTGTGCGATGGACTTGCCATCCAAGCGTTAACTACGTCATCAGACCCAGTGAAGCCTCTTGCTAAATTTTCTCCTGCGTATTGATATTTATATCCAACATTTTTAATAAAAAACCAAGGAGTAGTTCCATCTGGAGCGTTATGCGCCCAATAATTTTTTGCAAACATGTCCTTGGCTTTCATGCTAGCTGCTAAATTAAGTTCTCCATTCAAAACCAAAGGCTTTAATCCACTTTCTTGACGTTTTTTATTGGTTAAATTAAGAAGGTCTGATGTAACTATATTTATTGAAGTACCAAGAACTTGAGGTAAACTTTCTTTAAATGTTGGAAGTAAAAGAGAAAATGAAAAGATAACTGCTATGAATAAAATGAGTATCTGATTATGAAGAATTCTTGGCCTGTGATTATTTGTTTCTTGTGGAGTAAAAAGATGCTTTAAAAAATCCTTCATACACCTAGTATATCATTCATACTTGGGTGTAACAAATACCCCAATTTTCTCTCCATTTACAGGTATTTTAGCCACATATGAAAGGGCATTGGCAATTGCGACGCCGACTTTAAGTCCGGTAAATGACCCTGGTCCGGTATTAACCTTTATTGAACTGATGTCGGAGATCTTTAGATTATTTTTTTTAAGTAGTTTATCTATAAGAGGTAATGCAATCTGAGCTTTTTGTGCTGCAATATTTTGTCGAATTAAAAATTCTTTCCCATTAATAATTAATCCAACAATAATTTCCTTATTGCTTGAAGTATCAATAAATAAAGTATTCATGATTTATTTTTAGGTGGCTTCCTTAGTGCTTCACGAATACGTTCGATTTTTTGTGCATCTGTCATATCAGGAGTAAAATTCTTTGAAGCATCCTTAGCAACACCCAATCTACGAATAACTGCATCAGCTCCACCGCTTCTTCTCACCAATTCTTTTTCACTCATTTGACCATCACGCAATCTATCAAATGGGGATTTATAAAATTGGGCTGCAAAATTCCTAGCACCATTCACTATCTTTCCCACTCCTCCTTCCATAGCTTGATTATATCAAATACATTTTCCGGTTTGGAAGTTCATTTGCTTAGAGGGAAAGTTGAGAAATGAAATAGAGTAAGGGTATAAAAGATAAGGACTAGAGGGAACATGTCCGTTATTATGTCTTCGATGTGGTTGAATTTCTCCTTTAAAACCCATGAATAGAATGATATGTTATTAAACTTTCATTGTCAATTAGACAAAAGATGCTACCCTAACACTTAGAGATAAGATAACTTAATAGGGGGGCACGTAGTTATCAGGATCGTCTTTTTCGCTCATCAATTCATCAATCATGCGCTCAGTTCCTTCAATAGCACTATTAATTCCGGCATAAACATTAACAACTTTTAAACCGTTTTTAACTCCTCCTAATGCTGTTATATCTCGCCAGCGCTGCTTTTTCGCTTTTAACAATCCATGACGTTTCTCGTAAAATTCCATTGGATTTCTCATAACTTCAGGAAATTCTTTTGAAAGAGGCATATTTGCATTATAACAAAAGAGCAAACAGAATCAAGCCCGTAGAGATAACGCAATGCATTTTCCTGAAAGCGGAAGACGCCGAAAAAGATAACCAGGAAATTAGGATTATGTCAACAACTGCTCCATAGAGTAAACATCATATTTCTTCCCATCTCCCAGTTGAATATTGTGTGTTCCAACTACTAAAAATCCGCATTTTAAATATAGATTATAAGCCGGTAATTGTGTTGCGTTGACTTCAACTATTAGTTTTTTTATTGACTTATTTTGCTTTATCTTAGCGATAAGATGATTCATTAATCTTTTTGAAATACCTTGACCTCTTGCTTCATTAACAACATAGGTTGCAATTACCTCAACAGTACTTTTTTCAATTAAGAATGCTCCTACCATTCCTACTAGTCTATCACCTTGTTTTGCCAATAATATCCATTGTGATTTTTCTTTTAAAGCATCTCCTAATCTATTCTTCCATTTATCATCTGCTTCCTTACTGCTTCTAGTATAGGTAGAAAGATACGCTTGCGGTTCTTCTTTTAATGCCTTTAATCGTAGATCTTTATATTCTTTCCATTGAGAAGGCTTAAGGTTTACTATCTCTATTTTTTCCATGAAAGGATTATATCAAATAATATAATATTTATCTTGTCCGTTCAATCTTTGTTATCTTCATAGCTTCTTTTTGCTCTTTGGAATTTCTGATTATTTTTTTATAAAATTCTCTTGAAAGTAATTTTCCGTAATCCTGTACTTTTTGAATAAATTCAATTCCCATTAAATGATCATATTCATGCTGAATAACCCTTGCCAATAACCCATCGCAAAGGAGTCTAAACTTTTGGCCTTTTTCGTCAAAAGCTTCTGCCTCTACTTCTTTTGGTCTTAATACCGGGCCAAATAAAAATCCTTCTATTACACTACCACAGCCCTCGTATATAATTGATTCTTCTTTTGAAAACTTTATTATTCGTGGATTTATATAGATTCTGCAAATATCCTCTTTTCCCAACTTCCTTGATTTTGTATTTCTTGGATGAGTTACAAAAACCATATAGTTTTCCCCAATTTGAGAAGCTGCGATACCAACTAACTCGGTTTTGTACATTGTATCTTTTAAATCCTTGATGAGTTTTTTGAGAGTTGGAGAACTAAAACTGTCAATTTTTCTATTTTTTAGCTTTAATGCAGGATGACCAATCTGAATAACTTTCCTTACTGCCATTTGCAGATTATATCACAGCTCTCCAATCCGGGATTGGAAGTTCATATCTGATTATTGAATGGTCGCCAATTTATTTATCTTATTGAATACCAAAAATTTCATTAACTAGCTTTTCTATAGTTTCTTCAATATGCATAACAATATTTGAAGATGTCAATCTTTTAAAGACCCCATTTTTATCTGAAAAATAAAATCCCCATCTGTTTTTCTCTGACATGCCAAGTAATTTATGAAAATTTTTACAGTAATTATATTCATCTCCTTTATAGTCTAGTGCTTCAACTACTTTTGTATATTCTTCGTATATTACTTTTCTTCCTAATCTTTTTTCCATAATGAATTCAACACTAGGATATTCAAATGTAAATCTATTTGTAGCATTATTTAAATCCATACGGATGTTATCGGGATGTTGCCATGGTGTTTGCTTCGTTAGCATCATCATATAAGTTCTTATTCTATTACTTACTACATATACTGTGGGATCTATTGTTGCAGGTGCACCTGCCATTCGCTGTTGATCGCCTTCACTAAACGGATTAAGAGATGGATGCGTATGGAAATCTACTGGTCTTCCTGTAAAGCCAGGCGGCCTGAATGACGGTGGATCCATCACATAGAATTTTGTTCCTATAGTTGGTATTGGCTGATATAATAATCTTCTTGGCTTATCAAGCAATGCTGCTGATGCGTGTCTTTCTCGAAGCCCAGGATCTGCAAAAGTTTGCTCAGCTAACCATGTTGCATAGAGATCTATTCCTCCAGAGCTTATTTGATCCGGAAGGACATCGTAAGATAATCTTTCTGGTTGAGTGTGTCTTTCTTCTGGAACTGCTATGAGTAGTTTTTCTAAATCACCGTTCATTAGTGAGAGTATTTCTGGTGAAAAGGGAATAATTCTTTGATCAGGAGTCATAAGGCTAGGATTATAACATAGAGGGCGAATAAATAGAAACTATAGGATTAATTCGTAATACTTCGGCAGCTTCGCAACAGTTTTGCAAAACACTAAAGCCTATTAAATTTTCTTAGGATCAAATCCAGTAGGAATATATACTTCATTTAATATGATGTCAGTTAACGTTTCTAATACTAATTTTCCAGTCTTAAGAGATTCTTTGAAAAGATCTTGAAAGTATGCCGCTCTTGCTGGATTTTTTTGTGCTAACAATCTGCTTAATACCTGTAATTTAACTCTCGAGGCAGTAATCTCTTTAAGATCTGTTTCATATAAATCACTTGTTGCAGTGTTTCTTGTTCGAAGAAGAGATAAGTATTTCTTATCCCAAGTTGCCAATTTTTCCATACTACCTGCTCTAAGCGCGACATGGGCATGGCTTAGTTCTTCTGCAAGCGTAGCAGCAATATGTTCGTACGGGTCGGCTGATTCAAAAGTAAGAAAAGTAGCTACAGAAGAATGTATTATTCCTTCGATTGATTTGTGTTGATCATCTTTTTTTTCCATATATTCATCTGATATGACATATTCTGCTGCCTCGCGGGAACGATTCACAACAATCATGCATTCCTTAATCTTACCATCCCTATCAGACAAAGGAAGACAAATGGCTGATGTAATTTGTTTTTTACCATTAACAAGAGGTGTTAAGCTATCCGCAAAATATATTGAGATCTTCTCTGCCTCACTTGATGTTATACCTACTAAAGCAGCAACTTGGCCACTTAATCCTCGAAGGGCTTCTTGATTTAAACCCACCCATTGATCTAGTGGTGCAACCTTCCAGAAAAATGACACAGTTTTAGCTATCCGAGATTCTACTGGCTCAAAACCAAGAGCATCATATTGAACCGAGAGTGGTTTTACAGAACTAGATATTCCAGAATTAGAGTTTTCAGACATGATTTGATTATATCAGATGGATTTCTATAGAATGGAAAGGAATTGCTGAGATCTTTAATCCCTTATTTTTACTGCTCCTTCACGGAGGATTTTCCAGGGTTTTTGAGAGCAGTCAATAACCGTAGAAGCATTTTTGACTGAACATTCTCCCGGTATAACACAATCAACAAGTTTTATTAATTCTGGGTCTAAATCTTCAAATGTATACGGAGTTTTTTCTCCATGAAAGTTTGCCGATGGACCAAGAATTGGAACCTTAACTCTTTGAATAAGCTCTTGAACAATTGGGTGATTCGGCATTCTTAATCCAATTGTTGATCCTCCACCACGAACCAATAACGGAACCTTACTGATTCTGCTCTGCAGAACAATAGTTAAAGCGCCAGGCCAATATTTATCAATTAATTTTTCCTTAACATCTTGCGGAATATCCTCAACATATTCTCTTACCATCTCTAGTGAACTCACGAGTACAGGTGTTGCTTGAGAAACTGGTCTTTTGCGAAGATTGAACAATTTTTGAACAGACTTTTCATTATCAATCCTACACCCAATTCCAAAAGCCGTATCTGTTGGAAAGATTATGATACTCCCTTGGTTTAAAGCTTCTATTGCTTTTTCAATATCTTTTTTCATAGCTACACCCCTGGGGTGTAATCGTAAATACTCATACTTCTCCTGTTCTCATCAACATATTCAAGCTTGATATCTGTTCTTTTTTCCGGCAAGAGAGTTCCTAACTTTTCCGCCCACTCAATTGCAACAATATTTTGAGGATCACTCATTATTTCTTTTAGCCCTAAACCCTCAATTTCCTTTTCATTTTGAATACGATATAGATCAATGTGGTAGAAAGATTTAAGATTTTTAGCTGTAGTTTTGAGCTTGTACGAACGTACAATTATAAAAGTAGGAGAGTTCAAACGTCTGTCAATTCCCAATCCTTTTGCTAATCCCTGAACAAAGGTAGTTTTCCCACTACCTAAATCCCCGTATAAAGTAATTATTGAACCTTTTGTTAAAGATACACCTAATTCCTCCGCTATTTTCTGGGTCTCTTCAAGACTTTTTGAATTATAAGTTTTCATTCTTAAAATTATTTCTATAGGCTCGAAAAGCAAGTATACCACAAGGACCAAACAAAAAAACTCCAAAACCAATGAGAATTTTTGGAATACTGTCTTGAGAGATTGATTCAACTATGACTTTTGAACTAGATGTAGAGCTTTCCAAATCCGCTGACTCACTTTCTCCTAAAACTGATGCTGTCGGGCCTTGTGTAATGGATAATTTTGGACTCACTGAGGCAATTGGTGTGGCAGTAAACGTTGGACTTAATTTTGGAGTAGGAGTGTTGGTTGGCGTATTAGTTGGAGGCACAGATGTAGGACTAGGGGTTGTAGTTGCTGTTGTTGGAGTAGGGGTCGAAGTTGGAACAGAAATCGCAATAACTTGAGCGCTATTACTAGCTTCTGAAGAGGTATATCCTCCGGCGTTAGTATACCGCCGAACTCTTATTTTATAAGTTCCAGTTCCATCGTAATCTGTTGTACTTGGACTCCCAATTCTTCCCATAATAGTCCCATTCCAAAAAGTTCCACTCACAACACTTATTGCATAATATTGTGAATAAGTTGAGCCTCCATACCAATCCGACCCATTGTAGGTTTCTCCGAAATAATTATTGCTTCCATCTTTATACATATCTATTCGAAGATAATTTGTTGCTGTTGTCGCTCCAGAAATTGATGCTGTAATTGTGAAAGAATCTGTAGTAATGGTCGACGGATAATTGATAATTGAAGTTGTTACCGCAAATGCGGATCTATCTAAAAGAAATAAAAAGATAATCCCAATTCCTGCCCATAGAATGAGCACTAATTTCATTACTTAATTATTTAAAAAACTACTTTATCGATCTCTCGGATACTTCCCACAGAATAATGATCGGTAAAAGAAACATTATGCCCATTGGGTTCGAAAGGATCATTCATTTTATAATTACCACTTGAACCACTGATCAAGACTACAAAATGGTCAGATATCGGCCCTCCATCATAAGAAATACCAACGACTACTGGATGCCCTGCAGAGAGTTCGCTATCTATTGCTGAACCAACTCTATTTGAACTAGCGCCATCAGCAGCAATGGTATATTTCAGATATGCAGGAAAATATGAAGCAAAATTATCAGCATTTGAATTAATACTTAAAGGCGTAACGCTTCGATGCCCATAGTGGGTATATACCATTGCCATTGAAGTAACCAAGCATCCATCGCTAGCCAAGGTGTATTGAGTATTGTTAAGAGCTGTGTTGCCCCATTGTGAATCTCGTTGATTATAATAACATCCCCAGTCATCACAAACTGTTTGACCACTTAGAATTGATGCTCCTCCACGACTAGCTGTAAAATTAGAAAAAGCTGCTAGTTGAGCCCTTGCCTTAGAAAGTAATTTTTGATAATTCGCTTCGCTTCCTTCTGTTTCATCAAGCAATTTTTGTTTTGAAACTTTTTCTTTGTTGAGCTGTGTTGTGTAACCCTCTAACTGCTTTTTAAGTGCTTCTACTTTCTTTTTTTTATCTTCAAAAATATCTTTCTGATTGGAATAATCCACCTTTGCCTGCTCGGTTTCGTAGATAAGCTTCTTGTCGTGCGCTTGAGCAATTCTTAGATAGCTTGCTCTAGCAAAAAAATCCGAGATGTTGCTTGATGAGACAAGAACTTGAAGAGATTGAGCGCTACCAACCTCGTAGGTTGCTACTATTCGAGTAAGTAAAACTTTTGTGAGATTGCTAAGAGTTTCTTCAAGATTTGATATCTTTCTTGTTGTTAAATCAATATCGTCTGTTAATGTTGTTATTTGTTCCTCGGTTGAGTTTATTCGAAGCTGAGTCAGTTTAATTTGATTATCCATCACTCCAATTTGAGATGACAAGGTTTTTGCTTGACCTCGAAGATCAGCTACTTTTGACTCTAAATCTTTTATCTGCTGCTTTAATGAATCTTCTGCTTGAGAAGAAGGAGTTGGGGTTGGAGTTATATCATCCGCATAAAGCCAACGGGCGTGAACTCCTAAAAATAGGAATATAGCTATTGAGAATAGTAAAGCAAAAACAAATTTGTGGTACATTTTTACTTAAGATAACGAAGAACTGCAAGAAAACTTGCAAACATTCCCAAAAATAGGGCTAATAAAAACTCAACTCCTAAAAGGATTAGGAGAAGGATAGGATCAATAGGTAATAGCGGAATTCCTTTTAGAAAAGAATTTAATGCCGGTGTTGAAAGCCATAATAAAATACTAGCTAATGCCCATCCAACTAACGATCCGCAAAAACTGTAAAATATTCCTTCCAAAATAAACGGCCAGCGGATATACCAATAAGTTGCTCCTAAAAGTCTCATAATTTCTATTTCTTCCTTCTTTTGAGATATCTTAATTCCAATTATCGTACCTGTAATAAAGATTGATACCGCAAGTAAAACTGTAATTAACCCAAGTCCTATTTTTCGTAAGGCTGCTGTCCACGAGGTAAGAGTCGCAACTACGTCTTTCTGAAAAATTACCTCCTGAACATAAGAGGAATTTTTTAACATGTCAGAAATTGCCGAGAGATCTTGAATATTTATTGCGGATATTTCCAAAGATGCAGGTAGAATATCTGCTGTTACTAATTCCAAAAGAAGAGGATCATTCTTATTCTGCTCTTTATATATATGCAATGCTTCGTTTTTAGAAACAAACTTAATCTTTTCCACTTTTCCAGAATTTTTAAGTTGATCTTTAAGAGCATCTATGTTTTCTGGTTTTGCTTCGTCTTTGAAAAAAGCAGTTACCTGAGGCTTGGATTCAAAATAAGTAATTATTCTCGATGATCCATAAATAACAAATGTAAAAACCGACACAACAAAAAATGTTAATGTCATTATTAAAATCGCAGCAAATGTCTGATAAGGAGACCTACGAACATGGTGCCACGTTGTTTTAAGAACTGCCATATTTTCCTTTCTTTTCATCTCGAGCTACTTTTCCTTTTTCCAAAGCAATAACTCTTTTTGCCAGGCTATCAACGATTTCAAAATTATGCGTTGCCATGACAATGGTTGTGCCTTGTTTATTTATTTCTGACAATAATTTTACGATTTCACGGCTGGTTTTTGGATCAAGGTTTCCTGTTGGTTCGTCTGCCAAAAGAATACTTGGACCGTGAATAAGGGCGCGGGCTATAGCTACTCTTTGTAATTCTCCTCCTGAAAGTTGAATTGGAAACTTGTCTCTATGCATAATAATACCAACCTGAGTAAGAATGTCTTCTACTCTTTTTTTTGCCTCCAAGGAATTTACGCCTGCTAGCTCAAGCGGTAAAACTGTGTTTTCAAAAATAGTTCTATCGGAGAGAAGTTTTAAATCCTGAAATATTACTCCAATCTTTTTTCTTAAATGGGGAATTTTTTGATGAGGTAATTTGACAATATCCCAATCATCAACAATAATTGTTCCTTTGCTTGGCAAGGTATCTCTAATCATCATCCGAAAAAGAGTTGTTTTGCCAGAACCGGTAGGTCCAACTAAAAAAACAAACTCTCCTTTCTCAACTTCGAAGCTAACATCTGAAATGCCTATGCTTCCTGTTCCAAAGGTTTTTGAGACTTTATCAAGCTTGATCATTCAAGAACCTCCACTCTTCCAGCATCCATTAGCCATCCTGCTTTTTTGGATGTTTGTGTCTGACCCCATACTTTTATCTTTTTGCCTTGATATTTAGCAAGGTCAATTAAAGAAGATGTAAGGTAAACGTTTTGGCTGTCTCCACCAGGTCTGACTAAATGATACTGGCCTTCTCCGTCTATTCCTCCTTTTTCCAATTTTCCTTCTGCTGGATCTTTAAAGGTTTTAAGGTCATCTGAACCTTCTACCATACCCTTAGATAGAGAGGATGAACTATTACTACCTAATTGAGGAGTTGAACTTCCTATTTTTTGTTTACCACTTGTAAGAATGTAACCTGTTGCTATTCCCAATAAGGCAACAAAGATAAGTATGCCAATTATTTTTGAAGAGAACATTGAGCTTGAATCATTAAAATCGTGAACGAGTTTTTCTTCTTTTTTTTCTTCCTTTTCCATCACTTATCACCTCCCTTTTGCCCTTACATTCAGTATCGCACAAATTATATTTTTTGACAACTATACCCGCCTATGTTAATTTTCTTAATTCTTCCTCTATAAATCCATACAAATCTCCATCTAAAACCCCCTCTGCGTTACTTGTTTCAAAACCAGTACGTAAATCCTTAACCATTCTGTAAGGATGAAGAACATAAGAACGGATTTGATTACCCCAGCCAGGTGTTTTATATCCGCCTTTAAATGCCTTTTCTTGTTTTTTTCGCTCTTCTTCAGCTAAAAACCAAAGTTTTGCCCGTAAGATTTTTAACGCATACTCGCGGTTCTGCCCTTGATATCTTTGGGCCTGGGAAGTAACTATAATTCCTGTTGGTTTATGCTTCAGCCTCACTGCAGATGAGACTTTTTGGACATTTTGTCCTCCATGAGAACTTGCTCTATAGAATTCCCAATCTAAATCGTCATCTTTTATGTTTATATTTTGATCTTCCGTAACATGCGGTAAGACCTCAATTAAGGCAAACGATGTTTGGCGAAGATTATCAGCATTAAATGGAGAAAGACGAACCAAACGGTGAACCCCTGCTTCGTATTTTAAAAATCCATATGCATAAGACCCATCAACTGAAATTGTTATGCTCTTCAAGCCTGCTTCCTCTCCAGGAGTCTCGTCAATAACTTCAAAATTCCATCCCTTTTTTTCAAAAAATCGACTATACATCCTGTAAAGCATTTGAGCCCAGTCCATAGCCTCAACTCCTCCCTGTCCTGAATGAACCGAAAGAATAGCAAAACCTCTATCATATGGACCTGAGAGATACAAAACATTTTCGAGTTCTCCTAACATCTTGTCTGCTTCCTCGGTTTTTCCATCCGTCATTAACTGCTGTAACTTATCAACATCTTCTATCTCTTTCTGAAGTAAGGCTAATTTCTTCATTTTTTCTGTTGCTGTGTTTCTATCCTGCCAGAAATTCTCTTTAATACTTTCTAGTTCTATTTCACGAATTTCTTTTCTCTTGCTATCGATATTTATTTTTTCCAGAAGTTTTTGCAGTCTTTCCTCAATACTATCCATATTATTTAAATAAAAATGTATAGATTAGTCCTACTGCCGCTAAAGACATTAGGATAATTACAAGAAGGCCCATTATATTTGAAATTGGAGAGTTTGTATACTTTCCAAGAATTCTCTTATTATTAGCAATTAATAAAATCAAAATTAAAAGAGGAGGCGCGCAGATACCATTTAATATCGCTGTGTAATAAAGCATCTGAAATGGCTTAATAGAGGTAAGATTAACCAATAAACCAATTAAAGTTGAAATTGCGATTATGGCGTAAAATCCATGAGCTTGATTAAATTTCTTGCTAAGTCCTGCATTCCACTTCATTCCCTCAGATATTGCATAAGAAGCAGAACCAGCCAAGATTGGCACTGCCAAAAGACCCGTACCTACAATACCAATTGCAAAAAGAAAATATGTCAAGTCGCCGGCTAAAGGCTTAAGCGATAGAGCCGCCTGGGTAGCTGTTTCAATATGCTGGCTATTGCTTTTAAAAAGAGTAGAGGCCGTTGTTGCTATAATAAAAAACATCACAAGATTACTAAAAAGCATTCCAACTATAGTATCTAGTCTCATTTCTTGTATATCTTTTTTAGATATATTAGGAATTCCTACACCAATTGCCTTTAGCTCGTGTTTTTCTATCTCTTCTTCTACCTCTTCGTCTGCTTGCCAAAAATATAGATATGGAGAGATCGTTGTTCCTAAAATAGCAACAATATTAAAGATATAATCTTTATCAAACACAATATGTGGAATAAAGGTAGATTTTAATATTTGATGCCAATCTTGCTTTACAACAAAAACAGTTATTACATACGCAAACAAAGAAAGCGTTAAATATTTTAAAAATCTTGCGTATATTGGATAAGAAACAAAAACTTCTAAAATAATTGTTACCAAGGTCATAACAATAAGCCATACTATAAACGGAACGCCGATAATTAACTGCATCGAAGAGGCCATTGCACCCAAATCTGCACCTATATTAATAGTATTCGCAATAAAAAGGATTGAAACTGCCATAAACAATAGAGGTTTTGAATAGTGTTTACTTATTACTCCAGAAAGACCTCTTCCTGTTACTAAGCCAATTCTTCCACACATTTCCTGAACCGCTGTCATTAGAGGGAAGGAAAATAAAGCAGTCCAAAGCTGTGAATATCCAAACAGCGCTCCAGTTTGAGCATATGTCCCAATTCCGGAAGGATCATCATCAGATGCGCCAGTTATAAATCCCGGACCTAAAACTTTTAAAAATTGTTTTATCTTTTTCATACTAGAAATTACTGCAAATTTTTTGACATGCTTCTTTTGCTTGCTTGTGAGGATATTGCTCTAAGTCTTTGATATCATTTAATATTTTTTGGACCTGGGGAGATGAAGAGGCAACTTCTACTGCATTTAAACTTCCTACTTGTTTTTTTAGACTATTAACCTGCTCCTTAACCTGTACCTCGATATTTGATGACGAAGGAATGGTGATAGGTTGACCCTGACGGATAGGAGCAACACTTTCCTGTGGTAGCTTGTTACCTTGATAAAAAAAATATCCCCCTGCAGTAATTAAAACGAGCGCTAGAGCAGCAATTGAAATTTTTTTTATACTCCAGGATTCTTCTACAAATTCTTTCTGTTCCATGAATTAATACGTATGATATAATCTTACCATGAACCTAAAATCTCTACAAGAAAGAATAAAAATATTAAATGCAAAATCTAGACCTCATTATAAACTTTACACCCAAACCGAAAAAGAAATACTTACAAAAACAATAAAACTAAATGAGGAAGTTGGGGAATTATGCAATGACATTTTATCCATTCTTAAACTGCAGAGAAAATCAAAATTGGAAAAATTTGATAAACGAAATGTTTATCAGGAATTTGCAGACGTAGTAATCACAGCAGTACAACTCGCTTCTATAAGCGGTGTTGACATTGAACGCGCTGTCTCTGATAAGCTTAAAAAGATTGAAGAAAGATATCTAAAAGACCACAGTAAAGATAGTAAATAAAAAAGTGAAATCCTTTGAAAAAATCTACCAAGTTGTTTCAAATATTCCCAAAGGTAAAGTAACAACTTATAAAAAAATTGCAAACATTGTTGGGATTAAAAATCCAAGACTAGTTGGTTTTGTACTTCATAGAAATATAGATCCGAAAAATATTCCTTGTCATCGAGTAATAAGGAGTAACGGAAAACTGGCCAAAGGCTATGCTTTTGGCGGAGAATCAAAACAGAAAGATATATTAATAAAAGAAGGAATAATTTTTAATCAAAATAATACAATTGATCTTAATAAATACATTTATAACCCCTGATGAAGTATTTATTAAAACGCCAAGAACTAATTGGATTTATAGTTATTTTCTTGGGTTTAATTTTTATTTATAGGGATTTTATATTTAATGGAAAAGTTCTTTTTCCTTCTAACTTCTTAGCCCAATTCTATTCCCCTTGGAGTACTGAAAAATTCAAAGGCTGGGAATCGGGTATTCCCCATAAACCGATTGGAGGAAATGATCAAATACGATTTTTTTATCCAAAAAGGATAATTACAAATCGACAAATCAATAAAGGCATTATTCCTTTGTGGGATCCTTATATTTTTTCTGGAAATGTCCATATGGCAGATTTCCAAACTGCAGTATTTTATCCTCTGAACGTTTTATATTTATTTATTTCTCAAATTACAGCTTGGTCTATTCTTGTTTTCATACAACCAATCATGGCAACATTTTTTACTTATCTATTTCTCCGTCAATTATCTCTTTCTAAAATTTCCTCTCTCTTTGGGGCTATTGCGTTTAGTTTATGTGGGTTTATGACTACCTGGAGTCAGGAAAACGCAGTTGTAAGTCAAACGTCTCTTTGGTTACCTCTAATTTTATTTGGTATCGAATCTTATATGAAGAGTAACAATAAATGGCTTATTCCTCTAATAATATTTGCCCTTGCTTCATGTTTCTTAGCTGGTTTTTTTCAGGAAGCATTCTATATTTATATTTTATCTGCAATTTACTTTTTATTTAGATTGAAAAGCCAAAAGAAAGAGAAAAGAAAAACTACTTTTAGCATTGTCACAGGAGTATTTATATTTTCTTTTTTACTTTGCGCTATCCAACTTCTCCCATCAATGGATGCTTTTCGTGAATCTTCAAGAACTACTTCATCTATAGACTATTTATTTTCTTTATATCTTCTCCCAATAACGCATATTTTCAATTTGTTTGTACCTGACATTTTTGGAAATCCCGGTGCATACAACTTTTTTGGTAGAGGATTTTATCAAGAAACGGTAATGTATATTGGATTAATACCTGTATTCTTTTCTTTTCTTGCGATTGTTGGAAGAAATTTATCTTTAAAAAAATCATTTGTGGTATTTTTCTCATTATCCAGCTTAATTTCTTTTTTTCTGACCCTTGACTCACCTATTACCAGATTATTCTATAGCTTACATATTCCCCTTGTGTCGACATTTCAACCAAGCAGAATCTTAATGATAACTTCCTTTTCTTTTTCTGTCTTGGCTGGATTTGGACTAGAATTATGGATTAATTCATATGAAAATAAAATCAAAAAAAACATAAGGTTGATATCCATGTTTTTTCTAATAATCCTATTGACTATCATGTCAATTGCTTTATTATGGCACTTTTCTAATTCAGGATTATCTCACTCTTTACAAACTTATATGATAAGAGAAAATCAAATTATCCAAAAAAATTATAGCCTAATAATGATTAAAAATACTATTTTGTCAGTTATATTTTTTGTTGCATTATATGTCTTACTCAGATTTAAAAAAATAAAAAAAACTTCTATTTGGGCGGTTTTTGCTTTAGCTTTCTTAGGTCAATTATATTTTTTTCAAAAATATGTAGTAATTGGGAATAGAGAATTTTTATATCCACCGCTCCCCATACTATCTTTTGTTAAAGATCAAAATAGTCAATATAGGTTTTTGAGTTTTGGAGAACCTGTTTTATCTGACATACCAGAAATTAATAATTTATACTCACCAGAAGGGGTAGATCCAATTTTTCCAGGTAGATATGGAGAACTTCTATATACAATTAAAAACCAAGGGAAAATGACTAAAAATATTCCAAGAATTGAGACAGAACTTTCTTATCTTCCACAAGATGAATCTATCGAAAAGGACAAAAGACGACTCACCTTAATGTCTCTTTTGGGAGTTAAGTATATTGCTTATTATGAGAAATCTAACTCCTTGCCAATTGAAAAAAAATTTCCCTCAAAAGATTTTAAACTTTTATATAAAACAAGCAACTGGCATATTTTTGAATACAAAAATGTATTTCCCCGAGCATTTTTAACAAACAACTTTGTTGTTAAAAATTCAGACCAAGATATTGTTAACCAATTATTTGATTCTTCTTACAATCCACGTCATTCTGTTATCTTGGAGGAAAATCCAGACCAGCTTCAACCTGGTCATTCAAACGATACCTTAAGCTCTACAGAAATTGTTCAGTATGAACCACAAAAAATCCAGATAAACACAGAATCAAAGAATGATAATTTTCTTTTTCTTTCAGATAATTATTATCCAGGTTGGAAAGCTTTTATAGATTCAAAACCTACAAAAATATACCGCGCTGATTATACATTCAGATCTGTTTTTGTTCCTAAAGGAAAACATACAATAAGAATGATCTATGACCCTTTTTCTTTTCAGATTGGGAAACAAATATCGGAGATATCTCTTGTTATATTTTTAGGCTTTATTTTATATCTCTTGATTAAACCTAGAATTAAGAATCTTTTATAAATTTTCTAAGCGGGCAGTCCTTATGCTTACAATAAGCTGTACAATATTTTCTCCCATAGTCAATCATTCTATATGTAAAGCTAAACCATTCTTTACGAGGAACAATATTCATTAAATCTTCTTCTATTTTTTCAGGATTACTCGAATTAGTTAGACCAAATAATTTTGATAATCTCGCAACATGAGTATCAACAGCAATTCCTTCTACCTTATTAAATAAATTTCCAAGAAGAACATTTGCTGTTTTCCTCCCAACCCCTGGAAGTTTTAATAGTTCGTCCATTGAGCTGGGAACAGAACCTCCATTTTGGACTATTATTTTTGCTGCATTATTTATATTTCTTGCCTTATTTCTAAAAAGACCCACTTGCCGAATATCATTCTGAAATTCTTCTAGAGAAACGCTTGCATAATCCTGAACTGTTTTGTATTTTTTGAAAAGATTTTTTGTCACTTCGTTTATTTTCTTATCTGTACTTTGCGCCGAAAGAACAACTGCAACAAAAAGTTCCCATGGAGTTGAATATTGTAATGCAATTTTTGGGTTTGGAAAAAACTTAGTGAGTTCTTCTATGATCTTCTTTGATTTTTCTTTCTTATCCACTTCTTGCTTCTTTAATTTCTTTATGTAGCTTCTTTTTTAAATCCTCTGCGGACTTTTTTATCTTATCTTCAATATTATCTATTCTTTTATTGATAAATTCCCAGATTTTGTCATGATTATCAAAAGACAAATGATGCAAAAAAATTCTTTTGTCTTCTTCTGATAATTCCGAAAGTATAGTATCTATAATAACATGATGAAGTTGAGATTCTGCCAATCCTGTCAGATGGATTCTCTCCTCTTGAGTCAATTTCATCTCCCCTAGCTCTAAAGAGATTATAGATGTCTCTATAAAATGACTATAAAAATGCTTCATTCTACTATTATAACGCAATTGGTCCTAAAGGTACTTTATTTTCCGAATCATCAATAAAAAAGTACAAAACCGGACCTTTTCTTCCTCCGTCTTCACGCTCTAAATACTCCATTACCTCAGGGGACCCTCCTAAATGCTTTCCTGTCCATACTGCCGGACCAGAATCTCCTATTACGCAGACTATCGCTTTTCCATTTTGAGGATTAACAACAATCATTTTTCTATATTTAAAAAAATCCCTATATTCTGTAAATCTTTCACTAAAATTTTCCGACAGAAAAGTTGGAACCGCAATATAATATTTTTCCCTAAGCTTATCTTCTTCTGTAAAAAGGGATTCTGACGGCGCAAAATATCCCCATGCTCCAAGTCCTGGGGCCATTCCTGCAGAATAAAATTGTCTCGCTTCTTCTTCTGTATTAAAATGATTATAAATTGTATCACCTGGAAATCTAGCCAAGTGTTGTTCTGCACCAATAAATCCGTAATTTCTATTAAGTCTTTTTCCTTGTAACTCTGGAAGAATTTTCATCTTAAATTCTCTTGAGAGTATTTCGGAAGCTTTATTTTCTTGTTCAATACTTAATGGACTGACCTCTTTTGGTAACACGCTATAAAGATCAGATATAAAAAAACTATTTTTATCTATTTTCTGACTAATCTGTGCTGAAGCAGTAGGGAGATTAAGAGCGCTATTGAATGGTCCGGGCGAAGTAAGAAGAAGCAAAGAAACTCCAGCTCCGGCAGTTAATTGTTTTGCATTTTGAGAAAGCCAAGCTAACGACTCCCCATGTTTTTGCCAAAGCTTATGTTGTAAATCCTTATGGCGTGTCTGCCATTTTTCTTTAAGAGACTGATATTGTGATTTTTTAGCATCTACCATCTATAAAATATAGTAGCATTACCAAGGAAGTTTTGCAGCAAACGAAGATACACTATCACTCCCACCAATTCTTATACGAGGAAGTGTAAATAAGTAATCTGTGGACTGATAATCACCATAATTTGTTCCAAATGCCCCAATATATCCTGTATCTCGCGCTAGGCTGGCAACTTGAGAATTAACATTGCCATATGGATACGCCATCCAATTAATTAAGTAACCTAAATGCGACTGAAGGTCTTCTTTGCTATCTGTTAACTCTTTCTTTACCTGATCTTTACCAAGATAGGTAAGAGCACTATGATTAACGGTATGTCCTCCAAAAGTAAAGATTCCACTGTCTTTCATTTCTGACATCTCCTCCCATGTAAGATAACGTGGAGAACCTACAACACCAGTGATTACAAAATTGACCGCTTTTAAATTATATTTTTTTAAGATTGGAAACGCAGCAGTATATGAATCACGGTAACCATCATCAAGAGTAATAATAATTGGCTTATCAGGAAGTGGAGTTTTAGAAAGGAGAGCTGCTCCAAGCTCATCAAGTGTGATCGTATGATATCCATGAGTTAATAGGTACTGCATTTGCGAATCAAAATTATCTGGAGTTACTGATAGGTTAAATCCCACTTTATCATTTGGATCAGGATTAACTCTAATATAGTGATACATAAGTACTGGAACAACAATATTTGTACCCAAGACTACCTTTTCTGTGTTATTAGCTATAGCGAATTCGTCTCCGTCTGTTTCTTCGGAATGCGTTGTTCTTTCAGTCTGAACAATATTCGCACCTAATAATCTCTGATTGATATTCTCGGCAAAAGGATTTGCTAATTTTCCTATCTTGTAAAGTATTTTTGCCTGAGAAGGCTTATCTTGCTCAAGTAATTTATCTCCTATTTTTATAGATACTGTGGAAATAAAAAGCAGAGATAGTAGAGAATAAAAAACCACAAGAAATATCTTATTTCTTTTTTTCTTACGTTCCTTTTTCTTCATAAACTATTTGTGATATTAATCACACGTATAGTGTAGTCATAGATATAGAGTAAAAGTCAAGATGTAGATTATTTTTCTACTACTAGAAAACGATAAGCACGAGTACCATCTTTCCTAAAAATAGGAGGTCTTACTTCTTTATATCTTGAAAGTATTTTACAGTTTGCGTCATCCACAATTAACGTATTTTGAGGTATTGTTTCTTTTTCCATAAGTATTGATGGACATGAATCGCGCTTGAATTCTATATTACTTATATAATCAATTTCCAAGTCTCCATGAAATTTTCCAACATAAAGGGGGTTAAAATCATTTGTGTAAAACAAATAATAAATTGGTAGATTGCCGTATACCGGCATTAATACTTTAGAATATTTTTTCTTCATATCAGAAATCGTAACAGCAAGTTCTGTTGCTCCATCATTTCTAAAAACACTTTTGAAAGAAGCTGTATGGCGAAAATATTGATGCATAGAATAAGTTGTTTCTATAAATAGAAAAAATAAAAGTAAGTACGTTGCGATAGAAAAATATCTTTTCTTATTTCTTCCGAAAACACTAAATATTTTTAGGAATCCGTAAGGCATTATGAGTACAATTGGAACTGTCATAATTAAACTGCGATGGACATGGGGAACAAAATCTGTAGTTAAAGCAGATGGAATAGGAGCTACTGCCAATAGATAAAGAGTATAATAATACAGTCTATTTTCAATTGACACAGCAAACGGTAATGCTAATCCTATTAGTAAAATAAAATAGGTTATATATAAAAGACCACTATCTGGTACAACATATTCGGGCGGTGATCCTCCACGAATAAAAAGAAAATCTGTAGAAAAATAGCTTAAATATTGATTAATAAATTCATGAGTGTAACCAACAATTTTATTATGAAAAATTCTTGCAAACATAATGTTATTTTGACCTTCATCATTACTTAATATCTTTAATCTTTCAGGAACTGGATTTGAATAACCAAATAAAGATGTCTGATCAAACCTGGCTCTTCCCCACTTAGTTTGTGCAATTAAAGCTGTTAGAAGTAAGGAGATTACTATAAATAGAATAAGTATATTTCTGTATTTATTAACACGAAAAATAAAAGGTAAGGGGAAAAGCGAAAGAGGAATAAATAGTCTAAAAGAAGGATATAGAAAATATGTTAAAAGGAATAAAAATAAAGAAGATGTAACCAAAAAAAAATTCTTATTCTTTATTCCTTTAAAAAGGAAAGCCAGTCCGGTTGTAAACGCTGTTACTGCCAATATTCCTTCAGATGACGATCGTGAAAGCACTATATGCCAAGGAAATATAGAAATGAACAATGCGGATAATAAACTTAACTTGTAATTTTTATAAATAAACTGACTTATAAAAAATATTGGAAATACAATAAGTCCGCCAACAAATGCCGGAATTATTCTTGAAGACATCTCGTTTACGCCAAAAATAAAAGTTGCAATTCCTGAAAGATACATTGGTAAAATAGGAGGATAATCACCATACTTATTAAAATAAAATATTGGTAATTTGTTTCCATATAAATCTACTCCATTAAGTAAAATATATCTTCCAATATATGTATTGATAACTTCATCACGATGAAATGCGTGAGGCACAGAGGGTAAACTATATATCCTTAGCGTACATGCCAAAATAAAAATCAAGACCAATAAAATAAATTCTTTCTTCATCATGAAGAATTACTATAATGCACAATTATATATTCTTAAATTAATTTGGGTAGTGGCATTTTTTATATTTCTTTCCACTCCCGCACCAACACGGATCATTGCGGCCTAATTTTTTATTTAGGTCCTGAGCTTTTTGTTTAGTTTTATCTGAGCTAACCTCGCTTTGCGGTGTATTTGGAATTTGAATAGAATGCTGAGCGTGTTCTGAAGGAACTGATTGAACTTGGACTCTATAAATTCTATGGCTAATTTCATCATCAATTGCATTAATTAATTGTTCAAACATTCTATATGCTTCATTCTTATACTCAACCAAGGGATCACGCTGAGCATACCCTCTTAATCCAATTCCTCCACGAAGATTTTCAATTGCATCGAGGTGATCCATCCAAAAAGCATCAACTGTTGAAAGAGATACAAATTTCTCTGCTTGCCGCATCGTATCTTTTCCCAAATCCTTCTCTCTTTTTTTGTATATTTCCTCTGCTAAATTATTTAGAAATTCAATTTTTTCATTATTGTCAATTCGTGTTTCGAGCTGGGAAATTAATTGTTTCTGTGAAGTTTCGTCAAATGGAATAATTGTAGAAAATTCTTGGACTATTTTCTCGCTTATTGAACCATCTTCTAGCGATTGACCTGATTGAACCATTACTAAATTTGTAATTGTTTTTTTAACACGATCTATTGTTTCTGCCATTAAGCTTGATTCTGAATTTTTTATATCTGTTTCTAAGACTTTTCTTCTCATTGAGTAAATAATTTCTCGCTGTTTATTTAATACATCATCATATTCAACCAAATGTTTTCTTATATCAAAATTAAATCCTTCAACTTTTACTTGCGCTTGCTGGATTGCTCTTGAAACAAGTGCGTGAGAAAGCGGAACATCTTCTGGCATATTCAAACGTGTCATAAGACCAGCTATTGTGTCTCCTCCAAAAAGCCTCATAATATCATCGTCAAGTGCGACAAAAAACTGTGATGCTCCCGGATCTCCTTGCCTACCTGACCTTCCCCTTAACTGATTATCTATTCGGCGTGATTCATGACGCTCTGTTCCAATTACAAAAAGTCCACCTAAGGAAACTACTTCATTATGTCTCTTTTCCCACTCTTTCCACTGGCTTGAACTTTTATCTTCTCGACCGTCTGATAATTTTGGACTATCCCCTCCTAAAACAATATCTACTCCTCGCCCTGCCATATTGGTTGCTACTGTAACTGCTCCTTTTTTACCAGCTTGAGAAATTATTTCTGCTTCTCTTTCATGATTTTTGGCATTTAATACTTCATGCTTTATCCCTCTTCTTTTGAGAAGCTCTGAAATAATTTCATTTTTTTCAATAGAAGTTGTCCCTACTAATATGGGCTGACCTTTACTATGCAAGTTTTCAATTTCTTCTGCAATTGCAGAAAGTTTTGCTCGAGTTGTTTTATAGATTACATCAGACCTATCTTCTCTTTTCATTTCCTTATTGGTTGGAATAACTACTACATCAAGCTTATAAATCTTATGAAACTCTTCTGCTTCTGTAACTGCTGTTCCTGTCATCCCGGCTAATTTCTCATACATTCTAAAGTAGTTTTGGAGTGAAACAGTCGCGAGTGTTTTTGATTCGCGCTGTATAGGTACATTTTCTTTGGCTTCAATGGCTTGATGTAATCCTTCTGAAAGCCTTCTTCCAGTCATTAATCTCCCGGTAAATTCGTCAACTAAGATTACCTGATTGTCTTTAACGATATAATCTTTTTCTTTACGAAAAAGAGTTAAGGATTTTAATGCTGCTTCTAAATGATAAACAGTATCAAAGTCTTTTTCGTAAATATTTGCCACTCCATACATCTTTTCAATTTTTGAAATACCATGATCTGTTAAGTGGGCTGTTCGTAATTTTTCGTCAACTTTATAATCAATTTCAGGTGTTAATTTCTGAACAAGAGTTGCATATTCATAATATTTCTGAGTAGGAACCTCATCAGGTGCGGAAATTATATGAGGGGTTCTGGCTTCGTCAATTAAAACAGAGTCGACTTCATCAACAACTCCATAAAAATGGCCCTGTTGGGTAACATTGGAAAGATCACTTGCCATATTATCCCGAAGATAATCAAAACCAAATTCGGAATTTATTCCATAAACAATATCTTTCTGATATGCTTCTTTTCTTGTTATTGGCCTAAGGTGAGAAAGTCTAAAGTCATTAACATTTTTTTCTGTAAATGTTGGATCAAACACAAATGACTGCTCGCCTATAATTGATGATATCGATACACCTAGTAAATTGAAAATTGGACCCATCCATCCAGCATCTCTTCTTGCCAAATAATCATTTACAGTAACTAAGTGAACATTTTTTCCTGTTAAGCTATTTAAATATAATGCGGGGACAGCAGAAAGAGTTTTTCCTTCTCCTGTTTTTTGTTCTGCAATCTTACCAGTTGCCAAAACTGTTGCTGCCATTAATTGAACATCGAAATGACGTTGTCCAATAGTTCTGTATGCTGCTTCTCTAACCAACGCAAAAGCTTCTGGAAGTATAATTTCTAAAGTTGAACCGTTAGCTAATTCTTCTTTAAAGAATTTTGTTTTTTTTGCAAAATCCAAAGTCTTTAGTTTTTTTGTTTTTTCTTCCCAAGAATTAATTTCTTCAATTATTGGTTTTAAACTATTGATTTCTTTTTCATTGGTATCAAAAAACTTGGATAATATATTTAACATACTCTGATTTTACCATAAAAATCCCGCACCGTGTTCGGTGCGGGATACCAACTGATCAATTGGTAATATGATCCGCCAGCTGGCGGATTACCAATTTATCTTTTCTTCTTCTTTTTCTTTTTTGCCATGAGTTAATTCACCCCCTCCCACCTTCTCCCGCTTTTTAATTTTATTATAACTGCGGGCAGATTGATAAATTTATCGTGAATTATTTTTATTAATTTGTCAAGGATTTTTCTTTGCTTCAAATTTATATATTTAGATTGAAATAACAGCAAAAATCACAAGATGCATTTTTTACATTTTTATTACATTTTTTAAAAAAATGAGGCTAATTTTTGTAAAATTTAAAGAGGTTTTATTAAATTTTTTCCGAGATATTTTTGTAAAACTTTTGGAACATTAACAGAACCATCAGAATTTTGATAATTTTCTAAAATTGCAATAATAAGTCTTGGTATCGCAAATGCTGTTCCATTTAATATATGAACAAATTTTTTCTCATTATTGCTTACAGAGTCTTGATATTTTATATTAAGTCTTCTTGATTGAAAATCTGTTACTGTTGAAACAGAAGTGACTTCTCGATATTTATTTTGAGTTGGAATCCATGCTTCTATATCATATTTACGACTAGCAGGAAATCCCAAGTCCCCAGTACACATCTTAACTACCTGATATGGAATGTCTAAAGTCTGAAATAATTTTTCTTCAAGAGATAGTAAATATTCGTGTTCTTTATCATCATCTTCTCCCACAACAAAAGAAACCATTTCCACTTTATCAAATTGATGGACTCTTAAAATACCACGAGTATCTTTTCCGTAGCTTCCTGCCTCTTTACGAAATGCTTGAGAAAAGCCAACATATCTTTTGGGTAAATCTTTTTTATTAAAAATTTCATCTCTATGCATTGGTACCAGTGCATGCTCTGCAGTTCCTATCAATAATAGATTATCATCCTTAAACTGAAACATATCCTCTTCTCCACCATTTTCCATATATCCAAGTCCTTGCATTGTTTCTCTTTTTATAAGATCTGGGGTTATAACCGGAGTAAATCCTTCCTTGATTAATAATTCAAACGCTAATTGAATAAGCGCAAACTCTAAAAGAACTCCTTCATTTTTTAGATAATAAAACCTTGCACCAGAAACTTTTGCTGCTCTTTTAACATCAATTATGTCCAATAATTCACCAAGCTCCATGTGATCTTTTGGAGTAAAAGAAAAAACAGTAGGTGTTTTGTGTTTTTTTATTACCTCATTTTCTGATTCATCTTTTCCTACTTTTACATCCGATTTTGCTGGATTTGGAACTTTATATAGCCAATTTCGCAGCTCATCGAAAATGGCGTTAAGCGCTTGTTCTTCTTTTTCTAATTTATTTTTTAACTCCCTTCCTTTTTCTATATCCTTATTTCTTGCAGCGATATTTCTTTCTTCGCGAAGGGCTTGAACAGACACCTGAAGTTCTCGATATTTATTATCTATTTCAAGAATATGATTAACATCAATATCTATTCCCTTATCCTTAGCAGACTTTTGAACTAATGAAGCATTTTCCCTAATAAATTTTATATCCAACATACTAAATACTTAATACTCGTTTTATTATTGGTTTCAATTTTTGTAATGCCTTATACCTGTGATTATATAGCTTTTGTTCATCAATGGTCAATTCTGTTTCATGATAATACTTTTTAAGTGAAGGTAAATAGAAAAAAGATCTATAAGGATAACCTTTTAACTCCTTTATGTATGGCTCTTTAGCAATAATTCCTTCAACTTCCCCACTAACACTCCATACTTTTCCATTTGGCAGAGCAAAAGAAACAATTGTTTTAAAAAAAGCTTTTCTATTATTATCTGGTAATTCTTTGGAAACCTTTTTCATATGATTAATTATTTCCTCATCAGTCGCAAGGTATCCAAGCCATCTTCTACTATGGATTCCAGGTTGATTATTTAAAGCTACAATTTCTATTCCGCCATCGTCTGCAATTGACGGAAGATTTGAAAGCTTTGCGTAAAACAAAGCTTTTTTTTGGGAATTTTCTTTATATGTTTCCCCATCCTCTTTTACATCTTCTGTAATACCAACATTGGAAAGCGATGTAATCTTATATGGCAAATTGGAAAGAAACTGGGAAATTTCAAGAATTTTCCCTTTATTATGAGTAGCGACTAAAAGTGTTTTTTTATTCATTTAGGTATTGCAAGTATTATTGGATTTTTTCCTCCAGGTTTTTCTGTTCTTAGAACTTCTGTAAATGGAAAATTCTTAGGTATTGCATTGTTTTGCCAGAGCACAATATATACTGTTGCAGATTTTTGAAAAGGATACACATCTACATCAAGGGTTTTATCCAGCCATGCCTGATAAAACATCATCCTCTTATCATCCCAATATTTAAGCTTAAATGCATAGGGAAAAAGACCAAATTTTCCCTGTGTTACCAACATTATCTGAGGACCTTGAGAAAGTTTTTTATCTAAAAATCCAAAAATCTTATCGAGTCCATAACCAGAATATGCACTTGAAACATATTGATTGTAGTCAGTAATAGGAAATGGAGCTTTTATTGGATTTGTAAGTATATAGAAATCAAATTTTAATGATAAAAATAATAAGGCAATAAGAACTATTTCTTTAACATATTTTATGCGTACATGATTAAAAAATAAATTAGTAATGCTTGCAAGAGCTATTAAAAAGTAAGGTGTGGTAAATAAGATATATCGAGGAAAAATTATTTTTCCAATAAATGCAAAAACAACAAGAGGAATAAACCATAACATGAATAAGGATACGCCTCGTTTAAAATCTCTATACAGGAGAAACAAGATTCCTAAACAACCTATTGCGAAAATAGGAAGGGTGTAATAAGAAATTATCCAATTAAATATTTCTTTTGTATTTTGCCCAAAGAGTATAAAAGGATTGGAAAGTAGTTTCTCAAGAGGCAATTGAAACTGAGCATTTTTGACAGTCATACCCTTGTAATTTGGAGAAAGTCTTTGAAGGTTATATATTGCTTCTGAAATAAAGATTGCAAGAAGAGGTAAGGAAATTATTGTCCATTTCTTATTTTTAAGTTTCTGAGACGCTGACAGAAAAAAACAAATTGGAGTAAGAACTACGAAAATTAAAGCTGGAGATTTTATCAATAATGAAAGTCCCAAACATACTCCCCACAAAATAGCATCTTTCTTTTTAAAAGAAATACTGGCTTTAAGGGCATAGTAAACACTCCAAATAAGAGCCGTAGTAAGAAATGAATCAAACAAAACCATTCGATCGTGAAAAAGCATAAAGGGATTTATGATTGCAAAAAATACTGAAAGTAAAGATATTTTTCTTGACCTAAATAGAATTAGAGATAATTTATATATTCCGATAATAGCAATGCCACCTGCAAATACAGAAACTAATCTTCCAGCTAGAAGATACAAGCTAGATGGAAAAATCTTTAGAACAAAAGCAAGAATCCAAATAAAAATAGGCGATTTTCCATCTGTTAAGGACATAAACCAATCAGTGTGAAATGTAGAAATATATTTTGCCCAATAAAGATAAATTGATTCATCTGTAAAGATTGGCAAAATAGTAAGGTTATATAGTCTGGTAAATAAAAAAAGAAAAAGTAGAAGTATGAAAATATTTCGCGGACTAATAGATATTTTGTTCATTAACTTGTTTCTATTCCAAAAACCTCAAGTTTCCCTCCACAATATTTAATAATCATATCGCAGGCTTCTTGCAGTGATTTCTCAACCTGATCTGAGCTTATATCAAATACTCCATCAACATTAATATAGATATTTTTTGTTGTATTTTGAACAGCAGTTCTTTGGGCATCTCTATAATTAAAATCAATATTAAACCCACCAATTTTGTCGAAATACGCAATTTCTGTATTTTTATATTTTGTTGGCTTACTATCTCCAAGTAATAATATTTCTTCCCCCTCTTTTGATAACCGAAGAACTGTTGGGTATTTAATTTTATCTTCATCAAATGCTCCGATTGAAACCCTATGCTTCATTACAATCAGGTTATATGCATCAACGCAGGTATTAATAGTATATAGACCTTTCTTGAGAGCAACCCTACGAAGCAATGCTTCTGGGCTTGGACGTTTTGAATGCCAATCTACCCCCATTTCTTTATATAATTTTCTGTATGACAAAACTTCTGGAAATTCCCCAAGTTGTTCTGTTATTAAGTTATTAAATGAACTGAGAAGCTCTTCTTTTTCTTTTTCCAAGTCAGGATCTGATTTTTTTATATTGACTCCTTTTATTACTGCAACTCCAACAGAGATTGATGGAAATTTATTTTTCAACTCTTTGTCAATTGAAAAAATATCTGGTTTATTAAGTCTTTTGAACGAAATAACATCCATATCTTTGATTCGATGATTCGAATCATTAGAACTTACTTCATTAAATCTTTTTCTTAAAAATTCTTTATCAAGCGAAAGAATTAACCATGCTGCTTTTGGTCCATGATCTTTTCCTATTATTGAAAGATAAATTGCAGAAAATGCTTCTTTTGATGAAATTTCTAATTCTTTTGCCCACTCATAAAGATTTTTTTGAAATTCCTCAGCCTCCCATTTACTATCAAGCTTTTCTGAAACATTTGTAAGAAATATTTTTTGTTTATCTGATAATTTTTCTGCATCTTTCGGAAGTTCTTTTTGAACTATAAACTTTTCAGATTCTGGAGCATATTTTTCCACCCAAATTTGCGCATACTTTGCCCACTCTTCCAAACCTTCTTCTTTAATTCTTTGTTCCATATTCGGCATCTGCACCCACTGAGCAAGAACAGAAAACCTAATCTTAGGTGGTTTTTGAATCTTACCAATTTGTGATAATTCAAATACACGTGCCATATCCTGATTTGTTTTTTCAAAATAAGCAACAGCTGTCTTTTGGTATTCATCAAAAAGTGTTGGAATTGTATCTTTTTCAGAAGGATCAAAGTTAATAGCTTGATTAAGCTTAGTCTTTGCAATCAGAAATCGAATCAACTGTGGAGATAAAACATCAAGCAAATCAACAACTGACACTCCCATTCCTTTTGAAGTAGACATTTTTTTCCCTCCAACAAGAAAGAATTCATGTGCAAAAGAATAAGGAGTAGGATAATCTAGGATTTCTTCGGCTACTCTTTTTGCTAAATCATGAGAACCGCCTTTTGTCATATGATCTTTTCCGGCGCCTTCAACGGTTACACCTATCGCCTGCCATTTAACCGCCCATTCAACTTTCCATGGAAGCTTACCGAAGATTTTATCCTTTGTCGCGAATGGTGAAATTTTTCCCTGGTGTCCACATCCACGAGTCCAATTGACTGCGTCTACTCGACATTCAAAAGTCACTTCATTATTACTCCAACCTACAGTTTTTGTTGTTGAAACTTTATTGCAATTCGGACAATATACATTAAATGGGTACCAATCATCCGCTATTTTTTTCTTATATAGATCTCCATAGATTTTCCTTATTTTGGCTGCACCGTCAAGACATTTTTTAATACCTTCGTTCATCTTCCCTGAAAAATATAAATCAGCTCCCCAAATAATTTCAGGGTGACAATCAACTTGGTTAAAACCGCTCTCGAATTCTTTTGCAAAATATTCCGCGTAATTTGAATCTCCAACGGGTGAAGGAATCATGAATAAAGGAACTCCTAAATATTTTTCGTATTTTTCCTTTGGCAAGTAGCTAGGCAAAGAGTCCATTGGATCATGATTATCAAACACATACGTAAATTTTGCTTTTAAACCCGCGTCGACTAATGCTTTATAAACAATATCGTGAGTTGTCACGGCACGTAATCCACCAACATGGATACGTCCAGAGGGCGTTTTCATATCATCTACCCAACCCAAAGGCAATTTTCTTTTCTTAATATCTTCTGCTATTTTATCCGCCCAAAACATATCCA
>OBEQ011651489.1_pt1 | contig 71188 bp, 52 predicted proteins | sample 1670901 | NCBI WGS metagenome assembly OBEQ01 (sample SAMEA104232315, study PRJEB22302) | groundwater metagenome | biome: forest; feature: aquifer; material: groundwater | place: USA | collected 2011-08-07 | depth 5.4 m
ACTACATCGTCAAGCCGCTGGACTTCGCAAAATTAAACGCGAAGGTCGCTCACCACACGCGCCCGGGTTGACCCCTGTGGCGAAGATTCTGGTCGTCGAAGACGAGGCGGAGTACCGCACGTTGCTGCGCAGCGTGCTGAGTGAGTCCGGCTACGAGGTGTTCGACGCCTCCACGGGTGAGGCGGGGCTGAGCCTTTACCGGGAGCAAAGCCCGGACCTCCTTTTGCTCGACGTCATGCTTCCGGATATGACGGGCTTCGATTTTTGCGCGAAAATTCGCGCCGGCACGATCCGCCCGCAGGTTCCGGTCCTCTTCTGCACCGTGCGCTCCGCGGTGTCGCAGTTGGCCAAGGGAATCAAAGCGGGGGGGAACGACTATGTGCTCAAACCGTTTGAGCCTAATAATCTGCTGGAGCGGGTCCGCGCCGCGCTGAGAGCCGATCCCGCATGACGCCCCGCATCGCCTTGGTCGAGCCTGACGGCGGGCTGGCGAGCGGCCTGGCGGCTCTTCTTAAAAGCCACGGCTACGGCGTGTCGCACTATGCGACGCTCGGGCGCTTTTTTGACGGGATCGCGCGGCAGAAGCCGAACGCGGCGCTTCTGAACATGCAACTGCCGGGCATGGAGGGCAAGGAAATTATCCGCGCCCTGCGCGCCAACGCCGCGACGCGCGCGATGATAATCATCGGCGTTTCGGAGAACGCCCGCGTCAAGGACGAGGTCCTGGCCGCCTTCTCGGCCGGCGCCGATGAATACTTCTTCAAACCCCTGGACGCGGACCTGCTGGTCGTGCGCCTGCGCTCTTTGATCGCGCGCAAACCGATGCGTCCCGAAGAGGAAATTCTGCGCCACGGCGACATCACGGTGAGCCCCGAGGCCCGCTCCTGCACGGTGGGGCGGCGCAAGATCCGCCTGACCCGGCTCGAGTTCGACCTGCTCATGCAGTTCATCCGCAATCCATTGCGGGTGCTGACGCGCGGCAATCTCATCGACTCCCTTTGGCGCGGCGACCTGACCACGGGCGGACGGGCGGTGGACCGGCACATCTCCGCCTTGCGGGGAAAGCTCGGGCCAAGCGGGAGGCTGCTTGAGACGGTCGTCGGCGTGGGCTACCGGCTCGTCGGCGCTCAGGTCTTGAGCGGAAGCTCGAAGTAGAACCGGCTTCCCCGTCCGGCCGAGGACTCGACGGCGATACGGCCGTCGTGTGTCTCAATGATCTTCTTTGAAATCGCCAGGCCTAGGCCCGTTCCGTTGGCGCGCATGGAGTTGGGGACCCGCACGAACGGCGCGAAGATCTGCCGCAGCGCCGATGCCGGAATCCCGACGCCGGTGTCCTCCACGGCGCAGACGATTCGGTCGGCCTCGCGCTTGGCGGTGACGAGCACCTTGCCTCCCGCGGGCGTGAACTTGAGCGCGTTGGAGACCAAGTTGGTAAGAACCTGGGTGATGAGATCCGGATCGAAGGAAAATGCGGGCAGTCCCGGTTCGACCTCGCAGCCTAAAGTCAGCTTTGCTTCCGCAGCGCGAGGCGACAAAAACAGAACGAGGTCTTTGACCAACGGCTCGATCTCGGAGGACTTCGGCAGGTAGTCGAGCTTTCCGCGCTCGATTCGCGACATCTCCAAAAGCGAGGAGACGAAGTGGCCCAGGCGCGACGCGTTTTTATGAATGGACTCAAGACGAGCGCGCGTCGCGTCGTCGAGGCCGTGGAGCGACTTGCTCATGCCCCGGGCGTGGCTGTCGATGGCTTCCAGGGGGGAGCGCAGCTCGTGGCTCACCGACGCGATGAATAATTTCTTCATCTCGTCGAGCTCGCCCAGGCGCCGCGACATGTCGTTGACCCCGCGTCCCAGCTCGGCCAGCTCATCGGCTCCGCTCGACTCCACGGACTCCCCGAAGCGCCCCTCGGCAACGGCGCCGAGCACATTCTGTATGAGGACGATGCGCCGGGTCAAGGTCCAGCTGAGAGGAATCGACAGGAGCACGCCCAAAAGGGCGAGGCCCGCGCCGCTGCGGCCGACATTGCGCAGCATGAGGGCGAACTCCTTGCGCTCGCGTTCGGCGAGCAGGCGCGTGGAGAGGAGAAGCTCGATTTCGACCGTCGCCTTGCGGTCGGGCAAAGCGGCCGAGATCGTGCGCAGGACGGTTCCGCCGGGCGGCTCGGCCGCGGCCGGCCCACCGACTTCCTGCCACTGGCCGTCGAGAAGAACGCGGCAGTGGCGCGCCTCGGGCTTGTCGCGGCGCAAAAAACGCAGATAATCGAGAAGCATCAACGGGTCGGCGGCGAGCAAAGACTCTCGGGCGACGCGCTCGACACTCTCAAGCAGAATGCGCTCCTTCTCCGCCTCCGAGCGCCGCAGCGAGTCGCGCTGCAGCGACACGAAAGCCAGGCAGGACGCGCCGACCACGGCCGCGATCGTCGCACCCAATATTAATGCCAGCTTGAAGTGAATCTTCATGGGCCGCCCGCTTCCGGAGTCGCGCGCTCGAGATGCAGGCGCTCGAGGGCCTTGGCGGCCTGAGGATTGCCGGGATCGAGCTGGGCCAAGCGCAGAAAGATCGTCGTGGCCCGCAGGTATTCTCCGGCGGCGTAGTGCCTGACTCCGCTTTGGTAAAGTCGTTCGAGCATTTCCTTGCTCGGCGCGACTCGCCCCGCCGTCGGCTTCGGACGCGGCGCCGGACGCGGCGCCGTCTGGCCCTGCGCTCCCAAACCCAAGGCGAGCCGGGCCACGGTGATGGACTGCGCCAACTCCCGGCGCCGGCGCAGGTTCTTCTCCAGAGGCAAGGCCGTTTGCCAGACGGTCAAGGCCTCGCCGTAGCGGCCCAGAACATAATAAATCGAGCCCACACGATCGAGGGTCGTCACGTCGTTTTGCTTGAGCTCATAGACCCGCTTGACCAAAGCCAGGCCGCGGTTGAAGTCTCCCTTGCGGTAGGCCGCCTCGATGCCGGTCAGGAGCTCACCGAGGGTGACAGGCTCGGGTTCGACGGCCGCGGCTATCGGCGCGGCGGCGGGAGCCGGCGCGGGGATGACCGGCTCAGGGGCGGCGCAGGCGGACAGTCCCAGTGCGACAGCCAGAGACAGCGCCCTATTCATAATGGGTCCACATCCGCAGTATTTTTACGGTCCGTTCGGTTTTGAAAACTTGGTAGACGAGACGATGCTTGATGTTGATGCGTCTTGAATAATCACCGGTAAGATCTCCAACAAGCTTTTCGTACGGCGGGGGATTCTGGAATGGGTTGACGCGCAAGATCGCGAACAGGGCGTCGACGCGAGCCCGAAGCCCAGCTGCTTGAATCTTCTTGGCGTCCTTGTAGGCGTCTCGCGTGAAAACGAGCCCCCAATTCACCAAGGCGGCCTTTTTAAGCACTTGTCGAGGGGGGTCTTCATGCCCTGGAGAAGCGACGCGCGCATTTTGGGGACGGACAGAAGATAAAGCGTCTCCTGGATCGCCTCCCAGTCCTCTGACGAGACGAGAACCGCAGACGAGCGCCGTCCCTTAATCTGCACCGGCTTGTGCGAGATCACGGCCGCGTCGACAAGTTGGAAGAGCCGAGCCCGGGCCTGACTGGTCGTTAGAGTGATCATGCTGTATATGTACCAGATACGGTACAACTTCGCAAGGGGGGCGCCCCGGCGCGTCCGGACGCGGCGGATCGGCGCAGGAATTATCGGCGGCGCTCATTGTTTCGCTTTGCCAGTCGAGCCTGCTTCTTGAGCTTCTCGATGTCGAGCAGATCCTGCCGGCGGCCGGCGGATTTTTTGTTTTGAAGCAGACACGCTCGGGAAATATACTCCGCGGGCCGGCCTTGATACTCGCCTTTAACCCGCGTCCTCCATACTTTATCCGTTTCAACCCCGCTGATTGCGGCAAGCAGATCCACGCGGTTGGGGGGGACGCCGAGCTGGATCACGTTCTCCGGCGTAAAGTCGGCCTCCGCAAGGCCCAAGGATTCGACTCCAAAATCCTTGAGCGCGGCGACAACTCTTGAAATGTTCTCCGGGGTCGGGCGAATCAGGAGATCAAGGTCCTTCGTGCCGCGCGCATATCCGTGGAACGCCACGGCGTGCGCTCCGACGATCACGAATTCCACCTTGTTTTTGTTGAAGGCCTCAACGAGTTCGGCGAAATCATCCGCTTCACTCTTGGGCATCGGCCCTCCGCACGATCCGGACCACTTGACTTAGCTGTGATGGACGGCTGCCGCCGATTTGGAGGCCCCCAAGGCGAATTCTCAGGGCATCAACGTCGGCGACGCGCTCGCGCGCGGACATGGACAGCATCCCCATGAGCATTTCCTCATCATCTTTTGCGAATGCTTCGATTGCGGGCCGAACTCGGATCACGCGCCGCGCCGCTCCTGCTCGGTCGATGCCCAGTTCCTGCAGTCTCCAAAGCGCCAGGCCGCGCGGCTTGGCCTTGCCCTTAGACCAGCGCCAAAGGGTCGTCTCCGCGACCCCGATAGCGACCGCGGCCTTGGCGCGGCCGCCGGATTCCCGCACGAATTCCCCCAGTGTTTTCATGTGCCCCGCTTCATTATAGTGCATATGCATTGCATTTGCAATAGATGAATTGAAGGGGGTGTGCCCTGCGACTTAAGTCATAAGGCGCTTAAAACCGTTGTAACAAAATCGTCAAGCGGTCAACCTACTATAGACCTTATAAGGGAAAACGTAAAAGACGCTATTTTGAGCACTAACTTTCCTAGACGCCTGCTCAATCCTGCTTTTGTCTTCTCTCTATTCATTTTGGCGTCCGCCTCCACCGCCGGCGCCGGCAGCCCGGGCACCTCGGCGGCCACCGTCCTCCAACTGGGCTTTGGGGCGCGTCCGATCGGCTTTGCCGAGGCCTTCGTGCCCGTCGCCAATGACGTGTCGGCGCTGTACTACAATCCCGCCGGCCTGGCCCATCCCGGCATTTCCGATGCGAAGTCGAGCTCGGGCGCCTACCAGATTCTCGCCTCGCAGGCCGTGCTGACCCAGGACGTGAAAATGACGCAGCTGGGCGTGGTCAACCGCCCTTTTGGGGTCAGCTTGACCTACATGAGCCTGGGCGGCATCGAGCAGCGCACCACCGAAACCGCCGCGCCCGAGGCGACCGTGGGGGCATCGGGGCTGGTGCTCGGCGTGAGCTACGCGCGCAGGTTCGGCGGCGTGGGCTTCGGGATCACCGGCAAATACATCCGCGAGAGCATCGCCAGTTATTCCGCGTCGGCCTACGCGCTCGATCTCGGCGTGCTGCACCGCCTTGAAAACCGGCCGATCTCGCTCGGTCTCGACATCGCCAACCTCGGCACGCAGATTCGCTACATCGATCAAAGCTACGCCTTGCCGATGGTCGTGCGCTTCGGCGCGGCCTACGGCCTCACCCGCGACTTCCCGCACGCACTCGTCCTGCAGTTCGACCTGCCGCGCGACGCGGGCGTCAATGCGCGGCTGGGATTTGAGTATCGCGGCTTCGGCCCCATCGCCCTGCGCGCCGGCTACCGCACGCACTCCTCGCAGCAGCGCGCGGCCGCGACCGGCTCGGCCTTGGGCTCGACGGCGTCCGGCCTCACCGATTTTTACGGTATGTCTTTGGGGGCGGGCGTGCGCACTCCTTACGGTGATCTCGACTACGCCATCGTGCCGGCCGGCGAATTGGGAGCGGCGCAGCGCCTGTCGTACAGCTTTAATTTTGGCGGACAGAAACCCGCGACGGTGAAGAAAAATGTCCCGTAAAGACTCGGAGGCTGTATGAAGCTGATATCGACTCGCTCGCTTCGCGCCGTGCTCGGCGCGCTCGCTTTGCTCTTCGCGCTGGCGCCCGACGAGGCGTCGGCCGCGCCGCTGATGACCTATCAGGGTCGGCTCAAGGAATCGGGCCTGCCCGTCAGCGGGAATAGGGACATCGACGTTTTATTGTGCAATTGTTTGTCGGGACTCTGCGCCCCGGCCTGCGCCTCTTCCGGGGTGCAGGGCGTCGTGGTCGGCAGCGGTCTCTTCCGCACGACCTTCACCGTGCCCGCGAGCGTGGACCTGGGCGCGTCGCAGCAGTGGTTTCTCGAGGTGCAGGTCCAGGGGACGCCCTTGGTGCCGCGCGAAGCTCTGACCGCCGGCCCCTACGCCGTCATTGCTTCGACCGCGTTCGGGCTGGCCGCCGCCCCCGGCGCTGCCGGGGTCACGATTTCATCGAACATTTTCTTGAGCGGTACCGCCGTGTATGCGCTCAACAGCCTAACGATCTTGAACTCGGTGCCCGATTCCGCGAGTTCCATGACGATCCGTGCGGCCATGGGCACCGGGTTAACAGGCGGCGGCGTATCGATCAACGCAGGAAATTACAACGGCGGCAGCAATAACGCCGTAGGCGGCCCCATTACGTTGACTGCGGGAGCCCTCAACTCGATAACCGGCGGCTTCAACATGATCGGCGGCGATGTCACGATCAACGGCGGCGCTAACAACTCCGCCATGGGCAATGCCACGAGCGGGAGCGTGATTCTAAACTCGGGTGCTAGTCCCGTCGCCAAGGGCAGCTTGCTGTTTAAAATCGCCGGGGTGGAGAAGATGCGCTTAGCCGATCCCGGCAACGTCGGCATCGGGACGACGAACCCGGCGAGCAAGCTCCACGTCCTCGATGGGGACATCCGCGTTTCGACGACCATCGGCAGCCGCGGCATCATCTTCCAGGACGGCTCCGTCCAGGCCACGGCGGCGGGCCCCAGCGTTTGGGCGACCAATGCGCCGCACATCTATAACGCGAATGCCGGCAACGTCGGCATCGGGACGACATCTCCTGGAAGCCGATTGACTGTCCAAGGCCCCGAAAGCAGTCGTGGGCTTAGGATCACCGACGGCACAAACAATTCGAATATCGTCATACAGCCGCTGGATGGAGGCAACAGCGGATTCCAAGCGATTAATTTTAACGGATTCCGGGACTTCTCCGAGCAAAGATTCAATGTGGGGAAGAACCGATGGCGCCTGATAGTCAATCAAGCGGGGACCAGCGACCTGCTCTACATCGATACCTTTGATGGCACTGCCTCCAACAATCTATTCTCCATGACTACCGGTGGCAACGTCGGCATCGGCACGATTGCGCCGGCAGCGACTCTTCACGTTTCAAGCGCCGCGACGGCGGCGGCGACCCCGATCTTCATCGTGTCCTCGGGGACGGCCGTCGGGCAGGAGCTGCTGCGCGTCTCGAAGGACGGCAACGTCGGCATCGGGACGACGGCACCGCAAGCCACGTTGGAGGTCCAGAACAATTCGACGGCTTTGCCCGCGGCGATTTTCCGGATGTTGAATTCAGGCGGCTGGGTCCCGGCGCAGTTCATCAACAGCAACGGCGGCCAGACCATCGTCACGGTCGTACGCGATTATGGTACTACGCTCACCAATTACGACAGAATGGCGCTGTTTGTGAACAGTGCGGAAGCCGGTCTTTACACGGACAAAGGCGGGACGGGCGTCAACCTGCCGATCAGCATCAGACCGGCCGGAGTGGAGGCCATGCGTTTCGCCGTGGGCGGCAACGTCGGCATCGGCACAACGTCGCCGGCCCAAAAACTGCATGTGGAGGGCCAGTGCGTGACCGGCGACACCTTGATTCTGGCCCGTCGCGCCGCTGCGGCCAGGCCCTACTTCGAGGAAACACCCATCGTCAATCTTAAGGCTGGGGACTTAGTGATGTCCTTAAACGAGGCCTCGGGGCGCATCGAGCCGCATCGCGTCAATGGATTGCTCGACATGGGCGTCAAGCCGGTATTCCGACTCAAGACGGCTTCGGGCCGCACCATCCGCACCACGGGCAACCATCCCTACCTGACGCGCTCAGGCTGGCGGCGGATCGTTGAGATCAAGGTAGGTGAGGAGATCGCGGTGCCGCAGGCTTCAGCGGTAGATGTCCTTTCTGGAACCGACGCTCGTCACCAGGATGCGATCACCAAGCCAGTCGAAGATAAGTCGGAAGGGGCCTACGCGATAGCGATAGACCTTACCCGGCACGCCTTCGATCTTTTCGGCGTAATGAAGAGGCTGTGGAGAAGCCAATATGGTCTTGAGTTTCTTGATGATGCGCCGCTGGTCGGATTCAGGCAGATTTCTCAGCTCGCGGTCCGCATGGACCGTGAAGTCATAGGTCAAAGCCCGAGCCGACGCTCTATGGTCTTGCCCGAAACCCGACCGGACTTGCGAGACCTCTCTAGCTTGACCGCAAACCCTGGGCTTTCGGCCTCGATGTCTTCGAGCAGCTCTTCTAAGGCCTCGGCGTCCAGGAACAGCCCCACGGCCCTGGTCTTCTTGTCCACGAGCCTGACCACACCCTTGAGATATCTGGAGGGATGGGCGAGAAACCGGGATAGAGACACGACCTCTTCGCGCAACAACAGGGAGGGAATCATCGCTTCTAACTATAACAGGAATGCCGGCGCAGTGCAATGGGACCGTGTGGTCGCCATCGAGACTTTGGGACAAGAGCCCGTATGGGACATCGAGGTGGAGGGCACGCACAATTTCATCGGAAACCGCATCTTTGCGCACAACACCTACTTGAGCGGCAACGTCGGCATCGGGACGACGAACCCGCTGGCAAAGTTGCACTTGGACGCCTCGGCGGGGAACATCCTGCGCGTCGACTACCTGGGCGCTCCCAAGTTCTTCATTGAGAGCACCGGCAACGTCGGCATCGGGACGACGGGACCGCTAGCCAGGCTGCACGTGACGGGCGCGGGGGGGGGCACGGCGCCGCTCATCGTTGAGACAGCTTCTTTCGCGGAGCGGTTTCGGATCAACGCGGAGGGGCGCATCGAGGTGAGCGGGCCGCCGCCGACTCTCGTAGCTTGCACCGGAGGAGCCTTTTTGGGGCCGAGCAACGATGTCGTCGGCAAGATCAATTTCGGGGCCGCCGCCGGGGGGTTGTCCTGCGGCATGAACTTCACCACTCCGGCCTGGTTGAACCCGCCGGTGTGCGTGGTCTCACTCGATGGCCCGACGATTACCGCCATCGGAGCCAACACCACCTTCACAGGCGTGACTTTCGTCAAGGCGGCTTCATACGTCAATGGCGACACCATCTCGTACTACTGCATCGGAAGGAGGTAGGCAATGGGTCTTGGGGATGAGTTTTCAGAAAGGATGAGCGTCTAGAGAAGATGAGAATCAGGCCTAAAGTCGTGCGCAGTCTGGCGGCCGCCCTGATCTGGGGCGGGCTGCTCGCTTTGCCCGCGAGCGCGGCCGGCGGCAAGAGCTGCGTCTTGCGCGTCGAGGTTGCCCGCTCAGAGCAGCTTGAGAAAGTCCGAAAGTTCGATGCGGGCACCGCGCAGGATGGCCTTGAGCGTTCCCGGCTTAACGGGACGGCTTCCGTGCATGGGAACCACGCAGCGGCGGTCGGCATCGGTTCGGTGACGCATGACGACGTGGCTGCCGCGCTGGCGAACGACAAAAAAATCGGCGCGCTCCAGGGCGCGCCGGACCCGCTCTCCGGGGACTTGAGGCGGATTCAGGCCGTGAACTCCACTTCCCTGACCAGAACTTCCTTGCTCGCGGGCAGGGACAGGCCGTCCTCCTCCAGGCTTTCGACGTACAGCTCGATGGCCTCCCGGATATTGGCCATGGCCTCGTCCATGGTTTCTCCCTGGCTGGCGCAGCCGGGGAGTCCTGGGGCATACACGGAGTATCCGCCTTCATCCTCGCGCTCCAAAACGACCTTGATCTTGCCTGTCATGGATAATCCTCTTTCCGGCAGTATAACAGCCATTTCCGACGAAATCAAGATGGGGCCCAAGGACCTATGTGGTCCTACATCGGACGGGGTTGTCTTGAACCGAGATGCGATGCTCGGTAGGTGGGTGAACGCGGCACCGGCTTCAGGATCGAAGCCGGGCGTGGATTCAATGTTGGACGGCTTTCAGGAAATCACGTCTGCCGTGGAAGAGCGTGAGGATTTTGACGCGCCTGTCGCTGTATGTGTAAACCAAGCGGTAATCCGCGATGATCAGTTCGCGCAGAGGGGGCTGGGAGCCGGGGAATTCCGGAACGATGCGGCCGGATTTAGGGAAGCGTTCCAGGCGGCGAGCCCGTCGGGCGATCAGGGCGGCCAGGTGCGCGGCCGCTTGGGGAGAGCGCTCTTGAAGGAAGGAGCGGACGCCGCGAAGCTCCCGTCTGACGCGGTCGGACCATTCGACGACCGTTTTCAAGGCTCTTTCGCCCAGGTGTCAAGCTCCCGCATGACGTCGCGGTGGGAGTGCGTTCTGCCTGCGGCGCAATCTTTCAAGCCTTCGGCGATGGCCTGCGCGAACAGGCGGTCATACTCCCTCTTTTCGTATTCATGGACGTCGAGCAGGACCGCCACGGAGCGTCCGTGCTGGGTGAGCAGCACGGGCTGGCGGGTCTCCTTGAGCCGCTTCAAGACTTTGGCGGAGTCCTTGCGGAAGTCCGAGATGGGCTTGACGTCTTGGCCGGCGTTGATTTCCATGGGTCGAGGTCTCCCTTTAGTCGGTACTCAATTTAACTCTTTAAGTGTACTCTTAAAAGTCACTTCTGTCAAGTTCCTAGGGAGAAACTAAAGACATGCGCATCCGGTCGAGCGTCGTGCGAGGCCTGGCGGCCGCCCTGATATGGGGCGGGCTGCTCGCTTTGCCCGCGCACGCGGCCGGGCGCAAGAGCAACGGCACCCTCGTCATCACCGACGACATGCTCGGAGGTCAACGAGATCATCGTTTCGCCGTTCCACATGGAGATGTGCCTGCCCTGACGGACGACGCACAACCTCGCGCGCTTGAAGGCGCGCACGACTCGCTTGTGCGAAACGAGAGGCGGGCGCATTATTTACGCGAGGATCGTCAACTCGCAGACTTCCTTTTTGCGGAGGACTTCCTTGAGGGAGGCCAGGTAGGTTTCCACGGCGTCCTTGATGTTGTCCAGAGCTTCCCGCTTCGTGCGTCCCTGGCTCCAGCAGCCGCGCAGTTCCGGGCAATGCGCGGAGTAGCCCATGTCCGTTTTTTCCAGGACCGCATGGTAGAGATACTTTCCTTTCATGCTCATACTTTAACAGACGGGCTTCCCCTTCGCAAGGCCGAGTTCGTCCCAGGCCGCCTGAACTTGGGCCTGGCCTTCAGGGGAGAGAGATTCGAACAAGACTTTGTTCTGGAGGGCGAGGTCTCGGTCGGAACGTTCCCATTTCTTGGTGTAGGCGGCGATGACTTCGAGGACATGCTCGAAATCCTTCTTCGTCGCCAGATGGTTTCCATTTTGCCTATGAACACGTCCAATTTGGCCGTGATGTCGGAGTTCAGTTGGCGCATGTCTTGCCGGAGATCTTCTCCTAGTTGCCCAATTCGCTCGTTGGTTTTGACCACCTCGATGGCAACGCGGTCGATCTTTTTGTCCAGGCGGGCGATGTCTTCCCGCAACTCGGTCTTGACGGACGCCAGTTCGGTCTTGGTCGCCAGTTCGGCCCTCAGTTCGGTTTTCAGAAGGGAGATATCGGCTTTCGTCGCGGGCTCGTTGTTCTCGTCGGGCATGAAGTGATGATACCGCATTCGCCGGGAGGCGAGAAGGGTCCTAAGACCTACGCGGGGTGGGGAGGCAGAGACTAAAACATGCGCATCAAGTCGAGCGCCGTGCGAAGCCTGGCGGCCGCCCTGATCTGGGGCGGGCTGCTCGCTTTGTCCGCGCACGCCGCCGGACGCAAGAGCAACGGCGCCCTCGTCATCACCGACGACTTAGTCGGCGGCTCGGCCGGGACGGTGGGGGCCGTCGGCGGCGCATTCACGCTCGACGGCAGCCTTTCGCAGGTCGCGACCAGCTCCAGCGTGATGACCATCGCCCCGTTCACTGTTGATGAGGCCGGCTATTTCTCCATGCTGACGACCACGCCCGTCACCTCGTCGTTTTTGCCCGTGTCTTCGAAGACCATAACCGTCCAATGGGTCGTCTCCAACCCCACCGGAACCTTGTACCTGATCGACGCCTCCACGGCGAGCGACTTCACCGGCACCGTCTTCTCGACCGGGGTTTACAACAGCTCCTACACGACTGTCGCAGGCCTGAGCCCGAGAACCACCTATTATCTGCGCTACAAGGCGAACTACATGGAGGGCGACGAGACGGCTTTCCATCCCCTGGGAAGCACGCGCACGGAGTCCAACGTGCCCGCGGGCTGCGACTTCGGGTTTAACGTGAAGCTGGACGGTTCCGCGGACTTCACGACCATCTCGGCGGCGGTCAATGCCCTGCCGACGAGCTTCGCCGGCAACGCCTGCGTCGTGATCCGCGACACGCAGACCTACAGCGAGCAGGTCGTGGTCCAAGGCTTTACCAACAACGGGTTCTCGCTCAAGGTCATGTCCGATCCGAGCTTCGTCAGCTCCGCGCCGGTCGTCAGCCCGCCGACAGCGTCGACCGCGGGCTTCCTGATCAAGAACGCCAGCGTGACTTTGCAGGGAATCACGGTGCGCCCGACCGTCTTGGTCCCCTACGGAGTGTCGGCCTCCTCGGCCTACGTGACGATCTCCAGCGTCAACGTGGACGCGGGCGCCTTCGTCAGCGTCGCCGGCATCGCGATCAACAGCTGGAGCGCGGTGTCGTATTCGAGCATCACGGTCCAGGGCACGCACGGCTTCCTTCTTACGGGGACTGGGAACAGCATCTCGAACAGCACCGCCGGGGTCAACAACGCCAACGGCTACGCCCTTTATCTCAACGGCTCCGCCGGCAATACGATCGCGCTCAGCGTCTTCACCAACGCCATCTCCACGGCCGTCTATCTGTCTCCCGGCTCCAATGCGAACACGATCAGCCGGAGCACGATGACGGGCGGCTCGCAGCCGTCGACGTTTAATGGAGCCTCCGGTCTCGTCTTCGACGGCGCTTCCACCAATACCGTCATCGACAGCGTCTTAAACGGCGGCGCGGGCGGCTCATTGCTCAACCAAAGCCCCGGCGGGCACGGCCTTTACATCAGCGGGGGGTCGTCCAACACCGTCACCCGCAGCATCATGAGCGGCGGCGGCGGCGCCGTCGGCGCCAACGGGAGCAATAACGGCGGCGGCGCCGGCGGGGTCGCCGGCGGCGGCCTGAGCTGGGGCGGCATCGGCCTTTACCTGAACGCGACCGCGTCGAATACCATCAGCCAAAGCTACATGTTCGGCGGCGGCGGCGGCAACGGCGCCGGGTTGCCGCACCGCGGCCACGGCCTTTTCATCGCCGCGAGCTCGTTTAACGCCGTCAGTCAAAGTGTTATGAGCGGCGGCGGCGGCGGCGGCGGCGCGCCGGGCGCCGGCGGCGGCGGCGGCGGCACGAACTCCTCGGGAGGCGCCGGCGGCAGCGGCAGCGCCGGCTGCTGCGACGGCGCGCCGGGCTCCCACGGCCTCTACATCAGCACCGGCAGCCTCGCAAACACGGTCAATCTCAGCTTCATGTACGGCGGCGGCGGGGGTGCTGCGGGAAGCACCAACAATCCCGGCATTGGAGGATTTGGCCTCTACATCACGGCGAGTTCGGGCAATATCGTCACCGGAAGCTTCATGACCGCGGGCGGCGGCGGCGGCGGCGGCGGCACCGGCGGCACGGGCGGCGACAAGGGCGGCGGCGGCGCCGGCGGCATCGGCGCCGTCCGGCCCGGCGGCAACGGCGGGATGGGCGCGATCCTGGCGTCCTCCGCGACTTTCAACCTCATCAGCCTGAGCACGATGACGGGCGGCGGGGCCGGCAGCGGCGTCTCGTTCGGCGTCGCCGGACCGGGCTTATACCTGAGCCAGTCGTCGACCAACACGATCTCACAGTCTTACATGGCGAACCTGCTGGGCAACGGGGCGCAGTTCGGCGGCGGCGCCGACTACAACGCGATCAGTCTCAGCACCATGATCGGCAATACCTACGGGTTCTATGCCTTCGGAGCCGATTCGAACACCGTAACGCAGAGCTATATGTGGGGCGGCCAGAGAGGCGCCTGGCTTGACACCGGCGCCGACCGCAACGCCATCAGCCTCAGCACCATGATCGGCAATGCAGACATCGGGTTCTATGCCGCAGCGGCCGATTCGAACACCGTGACGCAGAGCTACATATGGGGTACCAATTTCGGCGCCAGGCTGGACGGCGGCGCCGACTACAACGCGGTCAGCCTCAGCACCATGATCAGTAATGCCTATGGGCTCTATGCCTTCTCCTCCGCTTCGAACACCGTGACGCAGAGCTACCTGTGGGGCGGCAGTCGCGGCGTCTTTCTTGACGCCGGGGCCAACCGCAACGCCATCAGCCTCAGCACCATGATCGGCAATACAGACATCGGGTTCTATGCCTTCGGGGCCGCTTCGAACACCGTGACGCAGAGCTACATGTGGGGCAGCCAGCGCGGCACCTTGCTGGATACCGGATCTGACCGTAACTCCATCAGTCTCAGCACCATGATCGGCAATACACAGCACGGATTCTTTACGCTCGGGGCCGATTGGAACACCGTGACACAGAGCTATATGTGGGGCAGCCTAAACGGCGTCAACTTGAACACCGGTTCCGACTACAACGCTATCAGCCTCAGCACCATGACCGGTAATACGCAAAATGGGTTCTATTCCATCGGATCTGCTTCGAACACCGTGACGCGGAGCTACATGTGGGGCGGTCTACGTGGAGCCTGGTTGGACGCCAACTCCAATTACAACACCATCAGCCTCAGCACTATGATCAGCAGCAACGCGAGTTCCCCGGCCCTCGTAGTCCTTAACAGCTCGGGTACCCTGATCCAGAGTTCCTACATCCAGGGCTCGACGGCCGCGGTCGTGAGCGGCTCGACCGGCACGATCATCAACTCGAGCGTGTTCGTCGCCACCAACACTTTCGGTGCCGCCTTGGCCATGCAGGCGGGAGGCAACGGCCTGACCGTGGCCAGCACGACTTTGCGCGGCGGCCCGTCCGGCCGCGGCCTCCTGCTCGACGTCAACAACAGGGGCACGGTCTCCATCGGCAGCGTCACGGTGACCGGCACGGCGCGCGGCCTTGAGATCTCCACGCAGGCGGCGGGCTTCGTTCTGGCGATCGACTCGGTCACCTTCCGCGGCCTGACCGCGGGGGCCACGGCCATCCACTTCCTGGGTGGGACGTTCGTGTCGACCTTCACGCTGGCGAACTTCGAGGACACGAGCGTCGGCGCCAATGTGAGCGGCGCGGCGCTGGATCCGACCTCGCGCATCTCGATGTTCGCTCACTATGGGACGCGGACCGGACCTCCCTACGAAAACGACCCGAACTCGCTCGTGTTCTGGGAGGCGGGGCCGCAGCCGGGCTGCGTGGTGACCAGGAACGTAGGCGCGGGACAGCCTTACAATTCAATCCAAGCCGGCATCAACGCCCTGCCGACGACTTTAACCGGGCATTCCTGCGTGGTCATTCGCGACAGCGCCATTTACAGCGAATCGATCTCTGTTCAGAATTTCAGCAACCTCGGTTCGAGCATCACGATTCAGTCAGACCCGGCGCTCCCGGCGCATCCCGCGGTGCGCTTGGGCTTCAACATCTACAATGCCAGCGTGAACATCGTCGGCATCGATATGATCCCCACCGTCATCCTGAACACCGGCATTTACGTGTCCTCGCCGAACGTGACGATCAGCAGCGTGAACGTGATCGATCCGAGCGGCTTCTTCACCGGGGCGGGCATCGTGCTGTCGAGCTGGACGACGGTGAGCTACACGAGCGTGACGGTGGGCAATGCCCACGGGATGTGGCTGCCGGGCAGCGTGATGGCGACGGTGGCCTACAGCACGGCGGTGAACAACAGCCCGACGAAGCGCGCTCTGTTTATTGACGGCGCCTCCTCCAGCACGATCACGCGGAGTTATATCCGCAACCCGGTGAGCTGCGGGGCGCAACTACAGAACAACGCCAGCTACAACACGATCAGCCAGAGTACGATCACGAGCAGCGACGTCTCGGGCTGCGCCGCGCTGGCCCTCAACAACGCCTTTTTCAATACGATCACGCAGAGCTATATCGCCAATCCGGTGGGACATGGGGTGGCCCTATTCTTAAACGCCAATTCCAACACGATCAGCCAGAGCACGATGACGAGCGCCGCCGGAGGCTTTCGCGCAATCCAACTTATTGGTGCCTCATCCAACACGATCACGCAGAGCTATATGACCAATCCGGGGGGCGAGGCGGCGTACATGATCAACAACTCCAGCTACAACACGATCAGCCTCAGCACGATGACGAGTAATGCGGCCGGCGTCGGCGCCCTCTACCTTCAGGGCGTCTTCTCCAACACGGTTACGCAGAGTTATATCGCCAACCCGGCGGGCTATGGGGCGTTCCTGAACACCAACGCCAACTCCAACACGATCATCCAGAGCACGATGACGAGCAGCGCCGCGGGCGCTTACGCGCTCTTGCTTGTTAGCGCCTCCTCCAACGCGATCACGCGGAGCTATATCACCAACCCGGCGGGCTATGGGGCGTTCCTGGTCACCAACTCCAACTACAACACGATCAGCCAGAGCACGATGACGACCAACTCCGCGCTCTACGACTCGCTCGAACTTAACGGCGCCTTCTCCAACATGATCACGCAGAGCTATATCACCAACCTGGCGGGCTACGGCGCCTACCTTGTCGGCTCCAACGACAACACGATCAGCCAGAGCACGATGACGAGCAGCGCCGCGGGCGCTTACGCGCTCTGGCTTAACAGCGCCTCCTCCAACACGGTCACGCAGAGCTATATCACCAACCCGGCGGGCGATGGCGTCTTTCTGCAGGCCTCCAATTGGAACGCGTTTATGCAGAGCACGGCACGAGGCGGCGGCAGCGGCATCAAGGCGCAGTCGCTCTCCGGGCTTAGCATCGTCTTGAGCACCGTGACGGGCGGAAGCGGGGCCGCGAGTGCGGGCGTCTGGGTGAGCTCCCAAACGGAATACCTCACGCTTGCCAATTCGTATGTCTCGGGCTCCACGGCGGTTTACGTGCACGCCTCGAGCCGGACGGTCATCAACGCCAGCATGCTCGTGGGCACCGGCGTCGAGGGCAGCGGACTTTGGTTTACCAGCGCCTCGCTGACTCTCGCCATGTCGTCCAACACCGTCCTGGGCGGCGGCCTGGCGGGGATCGCAATCGACTCGAACAGCGGCGGCTTGATCCGGCTGTCGACGAACACCGTTATCGCGCGGAGTGCTCTCTACGGCATCAGCGTCGTGGGCCTGAGCCCGGCAACGGTGTGGATCACCTCGAACACGATCCTGCCCTCGCTTAATGGCTCCGCCACCACCTACGGCGTCTACCTCGAGAGTTTGGGCGGCGGCGCCACGGTCCAGAATAACGGAATCTTCTATCGGACCGCCGGCGCGGCCTTCGGCGGCGTGGGCGCCGGTGCGTACGGCCTTTACGCCAAGAGCTTCGTGGGCGTCAAGATCGACCATAACCGGATCTCCAATCCCTCGATGGTCACCTCCGGTAACTTCATCGGCGCCGCGCTGGACTCGCTGACGAACGCGATCTTCAAGTTCAACGACCTGCACTCCACGGGCGGGACTTTGACGACCTTCAACCTTCTGCGCATCGACGGCTCGCCGAATACCATCGTCAGGAACAACATTCTTTCGAGCTCGATGACGGCTACAAACAACAGCCTGATCGTCGTCGATGCGGTGAGCCAGCTCGGATTCTCCTCCGACTACAACACCTTCTTCAGCTCGAATGCCAGCTACTCCGGGACCTGGGCCGGGGGCGCGGTCAGCCTCCTCGCCAACTGGATCGCGACGACGGGCCGGGACGCCAACACGCAGACGGGAAATCCGCTTTGGTCTAATCCGTCCGGAGAGGACTTCCATCCGCTCTCTCGGGGCGGGCGTTGGAACGGCGTCGGCTTCGTCGTCGACGCCGTGAGCGGATCGGGCCTCGACCGGGCCGATCCGGCCGAGCCCATCGGCAACGAGGCCAACCCCAACGGCGCCCGCGCCAACCAAGGATCTTATGGGCAGACGAATGAGGCCTCGCAGACGTTGCTGCCCTGCCCGATCACGAAATACGTCAGGCAGGCGGGCGGCGGCGACGCCGTCACGATCAACGGGGGACTCGCCATTTTGCCCAACCCCATCGTCGGCGGACACTCCTGCGTCATCATCGGCGACAGCGGCGTCTACAACGAGCAGGTCACGGTGCAGGGCTTCATCAACAACGGCTCGAGCATCACGATCATGCTCGATCCTTCGTTGACCGCGCATCCGACCGTGCGGTCGGGCTTCATCATCCGCAACGCCAGCGTCAACATCGTCGGCATCGACGTGGCGCCCACCGGCGTGATCGCCTACGGCATCCTCGCTTCGTCGGCGAATATCAGGATTTCCAGCGTCAACGTGTACGGAGCGGGATTCATCACGACGGCCGGCATCGCGATCAGCAGTTGGAGCGCGATCTCCTATTCGAGCGTCACGACGCCGATCGCCCACGGTTTGCTGATCTCCGGCGGAATCTTCAACACGGTCTCCTTCAGCACGGCCGTCAACAACGCCGGCGCCGCCGCTTACGCGCTGTACATGACCAACGCCGCCTCGAACACGGTCACGAACAGCTATTTCAGCAATCCCGCGGGGTATGCGGTCTACGTTGATAACAACTCCCGCTACAACACGATCGACCGAAGCACGATCACCAGCCAGTCGGGAGCCTGCCAAAGAGCTCTGACTCTCGATAACGCCCCGTGGAACACGGTGTCCCGAAGCGTCATTATGGACCTCGGCGCCACCGGCGCCGCCCTGCAGCTTTTGCCGGGCGCCGACAACAACACGATCAGCTCGAGCATCATCAGCAACACCAGCCTGGGCTGCGGGGCGCTCAACCTCAACGGGACGTCCTCGAACACCGTGACCGGCAGCTTCATCTCGGGCAGCGCCGCTCTGAACTGGTTCGGAAATTACAATACGCTGAGCCTGAGCACGGTGACCGCCAACAACTCGGGCGGCTACGCGTTCAACGCCGGAGGCTCTTCGAACACGATCGTCGATTCTTATATCTCCAATCCCCCCGGCAAAGCGCTGTGGCTCAACGGCAGCGTCGGCGCCATGGTCAACCGAAGCACGATAACGACCAACAACGGCGCCTTTGCCGCCTTATTGCTCGAGACTGGCGCCTCCTCTAATACGATCACGCGGAGCTATATCGCCAACCCGGCCGGTTACGGCGCCTTTTTTAACGTAGGCGCCAACTACAACAACCTGAGCCAGAGCACTGTCACCAGCAGCGCCGCCGGCTATGCCGCCCTCTATTTGCTGCAATCCTCCTCCAATGCGATCAGCGCCAGCTACGTGCAGGGCTCGACCGCCGTCTTCGTCGCGGGCTCGACGGGAACCGTGATCAACGGCAGCGTGCTGGTGGCCCAGAGCGCTGCCGGCAGCGGCGTCGCCCTGTACGCGGGCAGCGTCAACCTCGTGCTGTCTTCGAACACGATAATCCCCGGCGCCCAAGGCGCGGGCGTCTATCTTGCCGCCGGCAACGCCGGGTCGATCATACTGTCGACCAACACCATTTTGGGGGGCCAGTACGGCCTTTTTGCCGCCGGCCAGCAAGCCGGCACGGCGTTGTGGATCACATCCAACACCATAGTGCCCGCACCCGTCGTCACTTACGACACCTTCGGCATTTACCTGAACGGACTCACCTCGGGCGCGACGATCCAGAACAACGGTGTTTTCTACCGCAGCCCCGGCTTCACGGGCGGCAACAAGACCGCGGCTCTCAACTTGATCAACAGTTCCGGGCTCCAGATCATCGCCAATCGCTTCTCCAATCCCGGGATGGTCACTGGCAGCGCGTTCGGCGCCAACCTGCAGAACACCTCCAACACCGTCTTCAAGTTCAACGACATGCACTCGACGGGCACCAGCCTCACGAACGCCTACCATCTGTTCCTGGTCAACTCGCCGGGCACGCGGGTTCGCGACAACGTCTTCTCGAGCTCCTGGTCGGTTACCGGCTCTTCGGCCGCGCTGTTCGTGGACGCGGCGAGCCAGGCGGGCTTCGTCTCGGACTACAACGATTTCTTCAGCTCGAACAGCTTCAACTCCATCGCGTGGGGCCTCCTCGGGCTTGATTTCCCCTGGGCCGCGACGATCGGGCGCGACGGAAACTCCGGCGCCGATCATCCGCGCTGGAAGGACCCGTCGGCCGGAGTCGAGGACTTCCACCCGCTCTCGCAGGCGGGGCGCTGGAACGGCGCCGCCTTCGTCCTCGACGGCTTCACCTCGGCTTTGCTCGACGCGGCCGACCCCGCGGAACCCTTCGCCAACGAGGCGGCGCCCAACGGCGGCATCGCCAATCTCGGCTCCTACGGCAATACGGCGGAAGCATCGCTGACCCCAGCACCTCCCGCCTCCTCGGCCCTGGCGGGCGTGTTCACCTCCAGCATCGCCGTTTCCTACGGGCTCGTGGCCGCCAACGGTTACGCGACGGTCGCCTCCACGGCTGCGAATTTCACCGGCACGATTTTCTCGTCTTTTACCGCCAACGCCGCCCTTCTGGTCCTGGCACCCCAGGGCTTGGCGGTCAACACCACCTATTTCTTGATGGCCGGGGCGGTGTGGGGGGATTTCGTCTCTTTCAACGGCGTGGTGCTGGCGAGCGCCACCTTGGCCAACCCGCCGGGTCTCTTCACGCCGACCTTCACCGCAAGCAACATCACGGATCTGTCCTTGGTCTGGACGAGCAACGGGAACCCCTTAGGGACGACTTACTACGTCGTCCTGACGACGGGCGCAGCCTTCCCGAACGCTTTTAGCGGCAACCATGCGTTCTCGGCGGGGCCGTCCTTCTCGGCGACGAGGTTTGGCCTGGCGCAGAACACGACCTATTTCGCCTTCATCACGGCGCTGAACTGGAACGCCATGCCTTCCGCGTACTTGGCCGCCGGCTCGACGCCGACCTTGGCCGCCGCCCCGTTGACCGCCGTCTCGACGTTTGGCGCCGTCGGCTTTTCGAGCTTCTCGGTGAGTTGGAGCGCCAACGGCAACCCCCTGGCGGTCACCACCTACACGGTGACCGTGTCGACCGCCTCGGATTTCAACGCCTTCGCGACCTCGGTCACTTTCTCCACGGCCCCGGCTTTCGGGCCGAGCGCGACCTTCACCGGCCTGGGCGCCAACACGCGTTATTATTTCCGCGTGCAGGCGCTCCATCAAAACGGCTCTCCCACGGCCTACGCCGTGCTGGGCTCGACCTTGACCGGTCCCGTGACTTTGCAGCCGCCCGTGATCGCCGGCCTGCCCGCGGTCAATATCAGCTCGATTGCCGCGACCTGGGGCCTGAGCGCGGGGGCCACGGGCTACAACTTGGTGGCCTCGCTTTCGAACAACCCGCTGGCCGTCTTCGCCTCGAGCGCGCCCGTTGGGATCAACGCCACGACCGCGACGGTGTTCGCGCCGCCCTTGAGCCCCAACACGACTTATTTCCTCTTCGTTCAGGCCTATGGCCCCGGTGCGGTCACGGCCTTCTCGGCCTATCCCGCCACTTCGACTATGGCCGATCTTCCGCTCACCGCGGTGACCACGTTTACCGCGGTCAACCTCACCTCGATGACGGTGTCCTGGCTGCCCGGCGGCAATCCGGTCGGCGTGACGACCTACACCGTGGTCCTGTCCACGGGCGCGTCCTACCCGAACGCTTTTGCCGGCAACCGGATGATTTCAACGATGCCCGCGGGTGCCGGCCCGGCGGCGAGCGTCACCGGGCTCAACGACAACACGGCGTATTTCTTGTATGTCGCCGGCGTCAATCATAACGGCGTCACCGGCGGCTTCGCCGCTTTGGGCTCGACGGTGACCTTGATCGCAGCACCCACCGCCGTCGTTTTCGACGAGATCTCAAGCAACACGATCGTGGCGTCCGCCTACGCCCCCACGCCCCTATTCTCCAATCTCGGCGTCGGCCTGTCCGGGACGCAGATCGCGAGGAACCTGGTTTACCAGGTCGTCCACGGCGAACAGTGGGCGCCCGCGACGGCGATGCCGGCGGCACTTCGGGCGGCCGGCGCGGCGGGGTTCAGCGGCAAGGTCTACGTCTTCGGGGGCTTTACCGGCGCCGCCGCCCAGAACACGGCCGCGGTGTATGATCCCGCGAGCACGCTTTGGACGGCGTTGCCCGTTCTGCCGACCCCGCGCGGCGCTCACGCCGCTGCGGCCGCCGGAGGCAGGATATACGCGGTCGGCGGCACGTTCGACGGCTTCACTTCGCTGAACGTCAATGAGGAATTCGATCCCGTGAACAACAGCTGGTCGACGAAGGCGGCGCTGGCCGTGCGCAGCGACCAGCTGTCCGCGGTCGGCGGCGGCGCGTTGTATGCGTTTGGCGGCGTGACCGACGGCATCGACAACATGAAGAACGCGCAGTACGACCCGACGGCCAACGCGTGGACGGTCCGGCCCGATTTCCCGGCCATCCGGCATCAAGCGGCCGCCGCGGCGGCCGCGGGCCCGACGGCCGGGCTGATCATCGCGGCGGGCGGAAGCGGCCCCGCCAACGGCAACTTCGCGTATGACACGAGCGCCAATAGCTGGTCAGTCAAAACCGCGCTGCCTGCGGCGGTCGACAAGGCGGCGGCGGCTTCGCTCGGCGGCAAGATTTACGTCGTCGGCGGCGCCGGCGTCCCGGCGGCGAAGACCGTCTATGAGTACGACCCGGCGGCCGATCTTTGGGCCGCGCGCACCAATATGATCACGGGGCGCGAGGGCCTGGGCGCCGTGGCGGCGGGGGGCCGCATCTACGCCCTGGGCGGGAGCGCCGACGGCGGTGTCACCTCGCTTGGCGTCAACGAGGAGTACGACCCGGGCGTGGCCACCAAATTCGCCGGCCTGGCGCCGAACACGCAGGCAGGATTTAAGGCTCGGGCGCGCAATCAGACGGGGACTTTGAGTGCTGAGACGGTCGTCGTCTCGACCTGGACCTGGGCCGCCCTGCCGGCCACGGCCGCGTCCACCTTCACCGTCGTTAAGGTCGATTCCGTTACCTTCTCGTGGGCGCTCAACGGCAATCCGCCCACCACGGAATTCAAGACGCGCGCGTCCACGGCGGCCAGCTTCGGCGGCGGAGCGACGGTCGTCTCCTCGGATTGGGGCGCGATGCAGTCAACGGGAGCGCTTGCCTTGATTGCGAACACGACCTACTTCTTCGCCGTCAAAGCCCGTAACGGAGTCGCCGGCGTGCCCGGCATCGAGACGGCCTTCGTCGCACTCGGCTCCACGGCGACTATGGCCGCGGGTCCCGCGCAGGCGCCCGTGACCTTCAGCAACGCCGCGACAAATGGACTATCGGTGTCCTGGCTGCCCAACGGCAACCCCGTGTCGGTGACGAGCTACACGGTCGTGCTGTCCACCGATGTCGTCTATCCAAATGCCCACTTCGGCACCGTCGTTTTCGCCTCGACTATGCCGGTGGGCGTCCTGCCGACGGCCTCGTCGCCGCTGACCCTCGTTGCCAACACGACCTACTTCGCCTTCGTCTCGGCGATCAATAGAAACGGCGTGCGCACCAACTATGTGCTGCTCGGCTCGACGTCGACTATGGCCTTGCCGCCCGCCGTGGCCGCGCCAACCTACGGCTCGGTCTATAAGTCCTCCGTGACGCTCGCCTGGTCGCGCAACGGCAACCCCGTGGACGTGACGACCTACAGCATCGTTATGTCGACCGGCGCCGCCTTCAACTCAAACGCGGGCAATGTCGTTTTCTCAACGACCCCGGCGGGGAATCTGCCGTCGGCGACGGCCAGCACTTTGATTCCCAACACAACCTACTTCGGCTACGCGGCCGCGCAGAACTGGAACGGGGACCTGAGCGCCTACACGGCTCTGGGAAGCACGGCGACTATGGCCGCCGCGCCCGCGACGGTGGTCTCGACCTTCTCCGCGGTTTCGATCACCTCGTTTAGGGTCAGCTGGAGCGCCAACGGCAACGCGCTTTCGATCACGACCTACACGGTCATGATTTCCACCGCCTCGGATTTCAACGCCTTTGCGACCTCGGTCACGTTCTCGACGAGGCCGGCGGCGGGGCCGAGCGCCACCTTTACCGGTTTGACCGGCTACACGCAGTACTTCTTCCAGGTTCAAGCACTCAATCATGGGGGCAATCTCACGAACTTCGTCGCTCTCGGCTCAACGACGACTCTTGTCGCGCCGCTCGCCGTTCCCGCGCTCGCCGGCTTCCCCGCGGTGGACATCACTTCGATCACGGCGACCTGGGGACTCGTGCCCGGAGCGACCGGCTATACCTTGGTCGCTTCGCTCCTGCCCGCCAATCCGCCGGTCGTCGCCGCCTCGAGCACGACGTTCGGGGTCGCCACCACGACCGCGACGGCGCTGCTGCCGCCGCTCACCCCCAACACGAGCTATTTCCTGTTCGTGCAGGCCAACGGCCCGCTGACGTCGAGCGCCTTCGCGGCCTATGGCGCCACGTCCACCTTGGCCGCCGCGCCGGCGACCGCGGCCTCGACGTTCAGCGCGGTCACGATCACCTCGTTTACCGTCAGCTGGAACGCCAACGGCAATCCGCTCTCGATCACGACCTATACGGTCCAATTGTCGACCGCCTCCGACTTCAACGCCTTCGCGACCTCGGTGACCTTCACCACCACGCCCGTATCCGGCCCGACCGCGATCCTGACGGGCTTGGCCGGCAACACGAGCTACTATCTGCGCATACGCGCGCTCAACCACAACGCAGTCGCCTCCGCTTTCGTCAACCTGGGCTCGACCTTGACCTTGCCCAGCCCGCTCTTCCCCTTCATCATCAACTCCCAGACCGGCGACGCCGTTTGGCGGCGCAATGTCGGCTCTCTCTACCAGGTGGCCTTCCAGGACATTACCGGCACGCACCTCCAGCGCTTCCAGGTGAAGGCTTCGACCACGGTCGGCGGCCTGGGCAGCGATGTGGCTCCCCTGACCGACGTCGTCATCGGCCTCGACCCGCTCGACAGCTACGCCACGCCGTGGGCGCTGCCCGTCTCCGTGTTCAACTCGCTCATCGAGGGCGTGACCAACTACATCTCCGTGCAGGTCTTTAATGGTCCGCCGCTGAATAACTTCACCTTCCTGCAGGACGCCTTCTATGTCCAAAAGGACACGACCTCTCCCGTGATCGTCGACACCCAAAACGGCGACGCCGTCGCGCGCTCGGCGCCCGGCACGACCTACACGGTCGGCGTGCGCGATCCGAGCAGCGGCCTGGCCGCGTTCCAGTACAGCGCGAGCCTCGCGGCCGGGACCGGCAATCAGGCCGTCATCGGCTGGACGGACATCGCCGTCGTGGCCAACACGACCTCCTACAATACGCCGTGGCCGGTCAATTTCGCGGCGCTGATCTCGGGCGTGACCAACTACATCTCCGTGCGCTCCTGGGACATAGCCGGCGCCACGACGACCGCAGTCGACGCGTTCTACGTGCTCAAGGACACCACCGGACCCACCGTGGCGATCGCCGTGCCGCTCAACGCGTCGTTCAACTCATCGTTGGGCGTGCTCAGCGGCACGGCCGCGAGCATCTTCGGCGTGAAAGGCACCGAGGTCAGCGTGCTGGACACGGTCACCGTCTTGTACTGGAACCCGGCCGGACCGGCCTTCAACTCGATTGTCCCCATCATGATCCCGGCCACCGGCACCACGGCCTGGACCTTGGCGCCCGGCATTCCGTGGATCAACGGCAGGGCCTACCAGGCCGTGGCCCGCTCCTCGACGACTTCCAACATCTACTCGACGATCTACGCGACCGCGGCCTTCGTCATGGACCTGTCCACGCCCACCGTCGGTGTGCTGGCGCCCACTCCCAATTCCACCGTGGCCGTTCTGCCTCAGATCAGCGGCACGGCGCTCGATCCGGCTCCCAATCCCTCGGGACTGTCCTCCGTCGAGGTGCGCCTGCGCCGCAACACCGACGGCTTCTGGTGGAACTGGTTCACGCAGGTGTGGGGTCCGGCGGCGATCTCATCGGTTACGGCGGGAACCGCGGCCTGGTCTTTGTCTCCGACGCAGCAGCTGCGCTCGAGCCTCGCCAACGGGACCAGCTACTTCATCGCGGTGCGCGCCTCCGACAACGCGCTTCCCGCCAACCAAGGCGACTTCTTCGTGTCGGGGGCGACCTTTACCTGGCAGGACGTCACGCCGCCTTCCGCCGTCGTCGATCTCGCGGCCTCCCAGGGCGCCGCACCCGGCCTTATTAATCTATCCTGGACCGCGCCCGGCGACGACGCCGGCGTCGGCCTGATTGCGCTCGGCGAGTACCGCATCTTCTACTCGACTAATATCGCGGCGGTGGCCAGCACGTCGGCGGCACAGGTGGTCATCGCCACGGCGGGAGTTTCCCCGGGCGCGCTTCAGGCCTACACCTTGAGCGGTCTGAGTCCGAGCGTGACCTATTATGTCCGCCTGGCGCTCGCCGACAGCGACTTCAACTGGTCGAACTTCTCCAACCAGGCGACGACGACCGCCGCGCCTTCTCCGCTGAACGCGATCACCGGGCATGTCCTCGACATCTCGACTATCGGCATCACGGCCGTGATGGTCGAATGCTGGAACGCCGCGTCCGCGCTGATGGGCACGACCTTCACCTTGGCCGACGGCAGCGGCACTTATACCGTCAATGGGCTGCCGGCCGGCAATTACAAGCTCCGGGTCACCTGGACCGTCAACGGCTTCTCGAGTTCGCTTTGGCAGGACGGGATCGCGATGGGTTCCACCAACGTTGACTTCTACCTGAACATCAATTACGCTCTGGCTACCTTGACGGGAACTTTGTCCACGCTGTCGGCGTCCTCCTTCGGCGGAGGAGGACTGAGCGCGGCGGCCGCGATGGGGAGCTTCGTCGAGCTTCATCAGAACGGCCGCGAAGTGGCGCGGGCGACGCCGGACCCGAGCGGCCGCTGGATTATCGGCGGCCTGCTGCCGGGCACCTATTCCGTCCGGGCCTACACGAGCCTGGGCTACACCGCCTTCCAGGACGTCGTGCTGCTCGATGGCGAGGTCCGGGTGCTCGGCTTCGTCTTCAATCCGCTGCCCGAGGAGTCCGTCTTCGCCTTCCCCAACCCCGCCCGCACCGCGACGACGATACGCTTCGAGAGCGCGCTGTTCCCGCTCGAGGCGGGCATCTCGATCTTCGACCTCTCCGGCAACCTCGTCAAGGAAATCCCGGATTCGGACATCAGCCGCGCGGCGGTCCCGGTTTACCGCGCGAATTGGGACTTGCGCAACTCCGGGGGCCAGGGCGTGGCTCCCGGTGTCTATCACGTCATGGTCAAGATCAGGGGCGGCACCGACAATCAGCGCGCCAAGGTGATCAAGAAGCTGGCGGTGGTCCGATGAACGAATTAAACCACAAAGACACAAAGTCACAAAGAAAAACAGAAAGAATGGTAACGTCTTTCCGTGCCGTTAACCTTCAATCCGTTTCCGTTCTTTGTGCCTTTGTGTCTTTGTGGTTCATGCCGTTGCCTGCGGTTGCGGCGCTGCTGACGGGGCAGGGCGTGACCATACTGGATCAGACCGGCGCCCCGAGAACGACCTTCTCGACCAATGAAAAAATCGGATTTACCCAGGTCGTCAACAACGCCGTCGCCAGCCCCAACCGCATGTTCTTCTCGTTTTCCGTCGTCGCGCCTAATATGAACATCGTGTTCCGCCACGTCGGCAACTCCGTGGGAGGCACGGTGGGCAACGCCGCGAGCTCGGTTGCCGGGCTCGCGATCTCCGGCTTCGCCCAGGGACCCGGACTTTACACCTTGAACGCCACGGCCTCGCTCGACGGCATCCCGCTCGTGCAGACCCAGACGTTCACCATTTCCTCGCCCAATATCCTGCTGATCTACCCGCCCAACGGCTCCTCGAACCTCTCCGACAATCCGCTGACCTTCCAGTGGTACTCGAGCGGAGCGGTGACCTACCGCGTCACGGTGGGCGATAACCCGTCCCTGTACAACGCCATCTTCGTCCAAACGACGGCTGCGGGCGTCAATTCGCTGACCTACCCGCAGAATCCGTCCGATCCCCGGCAGAGATTGTCGAGCGCGCAAACCTATTGGTGGAAGGTCGAGGGACTCGACAGCAACGCCAACGTCGTGGCCACCAGCCAGGTTCCCTTCAGTTTTTCCGTCTCCAACACCGCGCTGACGCGCGACCTGGCGGTCACCGAGCTCGAGATCACCGGGCCGATGGACTCCGCCGGCAACATCCCCTTTCGCGTCACCGTCAAGAACCAGGGCAACACCACCGAGTCGAACACGCCCCTGCGCGTGACCTTGGGTGGGCTTGCCGCCCCCAACACGCCGATCACGGTGCCGCAACTGTCGCCCGCGGATGCCCTGAGCTTCAACGTGACGGCGTCAATACCCGCGGGCATGAACGAGGGGCTCGCCATCGCCTGCCTGAACATTTTCGACGACACCGTGACCAACAACTGCAAAACGGTGAGCGTGACCAGGCCCACGGCGATCTCGAGCATGTCGTATACGCCGGATTGCGCCTCCGTGGGCGGAGAGCAGATCTGGCTGGCGATCCGTCAGATTCTGCGCGATAGAGGCATCGACCTTGCGGGCTACACCTTCACCGGGATGGACGGCGTTTTAACGTGCGCGGAACTCTCCGCTTTGCTTGACCAACTGCGCCAAGGTCAGGCTCGGGCCAGTCTCAGCGGCCCGCGGCTGCTCCCCGTGATCCTGCCCACCCCCGCGCCCGTGACGAGCGCCGCGCCCAATAAAGCGGGGGCGGGGCCGCCCGCAGCACTGCTGGACGCCGCGGAGCAGCCTAAGACCGTCGTTAACGAGAAAACCTGGTCGGGCGTGACGACGCCGTTGGCGAAGCTCGCGGCGGCCCTGGTGATCAAGAATGAGTCCAACTGGAAGAGGCTTTGGCAGAGGCTGAGCGACGAGCCGGTCCCGCTCATCGACTTCAGCGAGCACATGGTCGTCGCCGTGATGGCCGGAAGTGCCGACGGCCCCAGCCGCATCCAGATCGACGACATGAAATCTCAGGGGTCGGCGCTGACGGTGCGCTACCAGGTGATTTCATACGCGCAACCGTTCGCGGCGAAGACCGCGCCGTCCGCGCCTGAGGTCAAGCCCACCCCCTATCTGCTGGTCGCGATTCCGCGCACGTCGTTGAAGGTCAATTTCGTGAGAATAAAGGAGAGTTCCGATGATAAAAAATAACTGTTGGGGCAGGCGAATATTTCCCCTGTTGGCGGCGTTGCTGGTCTTAACGGCGGCTTCCGCGCGTGCCGTTGCACCGGTGGCGGGCGTCGTCATATCCGTCGAGGGCAAGCCCGAGATGCAGCGCGCGGGCGCGAAGAGCTTCAAGCCCTTGAAGTTCAACGAGATGCTGCGCGAGGGGGACACGGTGAAAACCGGCCACGGGACGCGCGTGGCCGTCGCCTTCGTGGGCGGCGCCGAACTGCGCATCAACGAGGACTCCAGCTTCAAAATGGAGAGCGGCGGCGGGAACAAGCCGACGAGCGTGTACACCCAGTTCGGCAACGCCTGGACCCGCCTGCTGCACGGCAAATCCGGCATGAACGTGCGCACGCCGTCCGCCGTCGCCGCCGTGCGCGGCACCGAGGCCGACGTGGACTACGGAACGGGCCCGATGACGGTCAAGGTCTACGAGGGCTTCGTGGACGTGACCAACGACCAGGGAACGACGGCCCTGCGCGCCGGCCAGCAAACGTCGGTGGCGGGCGCGGGCCAAGCGCCGCAGGCGGCCAAGGCCATGTCCCCCTCGGATTACGGCACGTGGCAGAACGCGCTCAAAGCCGCGGACTTAAACCAGAGCTTGAAGCTGCTCGATGCCGCCGCCGTCAAGGAACGGACCTTGGATCTGGACATGCAGGACAAGGACGGGAAAGCGAAGAAGGTGCGCCTGAATTTCGAAAAGAAATAGACATAAACTCGGCGCACTCTATTACCCTTGAGACACTCCGGATACGGTGCGATGCTTCTCGCGGCGCTCGTCCTGGCGCCCGCGCGCGCCTTTGCCTCCGACGCGGGCAGCCTGCAGTTCACCGTTCCGGCTCCGGACCCGGCACAGGCCGGCGACATCGTCTCCCTGCAGGCGCTCGCGGTCAATACCGGCACGAGCCAGTGGGAGCCCGGCAGCTACTACTGGGTGGGCGAAGTCTATGATTTAGACTACCACCTCATCGCCCGCACCGCCCCGCTGTCGCCGCGCGAGGCGGTGGCGGCGGGCGCCGTTTCGGCCGTCTCTCTGCCGTTTCCCATCCCGGAGACGATGTCCGGACGCCGGCTGTACCGCGTCTTCCTCGTCAAGGACAATAGGACTATGCTCGAGTCGGATTACAAGGGCTTTCAGATCGTCGAGAAGCCGATACCGCCGCCGCCCGAGGTCGTGACGTATCACATGGAGGGCAACCTGACGGTGGGACTGCGCAGCTCCAGCCGCGCGGGCTGGAAGCGGGTCTCGGGGACCACGACCTTCAACACCGTGGGCAAGATCAAGAACAACTCTTATCTGATCAATCTCTATCTTCTGCACGCTCCGGGACAAGTGTTCGATCCGTTCATCATCGTGGCCAATTTTTACGCGCCCTGGGGGACGATCTACGGAGGGGACATCTCCCCCAATCTCGGCCCGCTGGCCGTGTCCGGGCAGGGCATGCGCGGCGTCATGCTGGAGCAGAGAAATGGGAAATGGGATTGGACCGTGCTGGGCGGGCAAACCATCACGTCGCAGGCCGGCACCGCGACCACCAACGGACGCTTCGCGCGCTCGATGTACTCGGCCAAGCTCGGGTTGGCGCCGGGCGGCAAGGTCAAGATCAACGCGAACTACTTCGTGAGCACCGACGAGGTCGGCTCGCTCAGCAACGACCCTAAATCCGCGAATTTTCGCGGGCCCACCTTGGTCGCGCAGAAGAACTCCGGCTACGGTCTCGACCTGGGCTGGGAACCCGTTTCCAAGTTGAAATTCTTGGTCGCCTATCAGAAGAACGCGTTCTGGGTGAACGCCGGCGGGCGCCCCGCCAACGACACCGCGACCCGCTTCGAGGTCGGCTGGGAGCGCAAGATTTTCAAGATACGCACCTACTACCAGCGCGCGGGCGTCAACTTCGTCGCCTTCGGCAACCCGGGCATCATCGGCGACCGTCTGACCTATGACCTCCAGCTCGGCTTTTTCCCGGCCGCCTGGTACTCCCTGAACCTGGGCGCCAACCAGTATACGGACAACCTCGCCAACAACCCCAACAAAACGACGACGACGCAGAGGATCGTGAACATGACGCACGCTTTTCAGCTGCCCACGGCGACGAGCCTCAGCCTCAACGGCTCCGTCAACCTCGTCAAAGGCAAACCCCTCACGGCCATCGACAACCAGACGACCACGATCGGCCTTGCCGTCGGCCAGCTCATCAAGCGCCACAGCGTCTCACTCAACGCTCAAAGCAGCCAGTTCCGCGACAAGAACCGCCTGGCGCACAATCTGGACACGATGACGGTGGGCTTCTCCTCGAGTTGGAAGCTGCCTCGAAAGTGGGGGGCGACCTTGGGCGTGACCCAGTCCACCACCAAGGACAAGAACGACGGTTCCAAGCGCACGAGCCAATCTCTGGGGCCGGGCCTGTCGGTCCCGTTTTCCGCGGCCTGGAGCGGACAATTCTGGGGCACCTACACGGCCACGAAGAACACCTCGACTATCCTGCCGGCCGACAATACCTTGCTGTCCGTCAACTCGGAGTATACCTGGAATTACAGCAAGCCGATCAACGTCACGTTCGGCCTGGGTGCGAACACCAGCAAGGATAAGATCGTGATCGCCAACACCTACAAAGAGGTCACGGCTTCGTTGCGCTGCTCTTATACTTTTTGATCTTGGCAGGGTTTCCCAAATCCTCGGATAAGCAGGCACACTCGTCGGAGCTACAGTCCTCGTTCACCGGGCGGGACGCGGCTCACCAGCTGTCGCCCCCGTTGATGCCGCGAAGCCGGTCCAGCGGGGGGTTCTCTCCGCCCGGCAGGCGCGAGCCGCGGTCTCCGCCGCCGGGGTCGCGCACTGGTTCACCGGGGCCCCTCGTCGCGGTGCCCGGAGACGCCGCTCTCGCGAGCACGGCGGTGCCGTCCGCCATGGCGCGGCGCACCGACTCGATCACGCCGCTGATGATCTCGCCGGCCCGCCCGCCGCGCCGCTCGTACTCGATGCGGTCCATCATCCAGTCGGCGTCGACGGGCGCAGGCAGGTCGCGGATCATGCTGATCAGTCGCTCCTGGCAGCGCGCGACGTCGCCGCTCCTGAGGCGGTCGCCGCGAGCGAGGCCGGCGTCGATCTCGGCGCTCGGCAGCACGACGAGGTTTCCCCGCAGATAGCCCCGCAGCGCCTGCTCTCGGGCGCCAATGAGGTCCGGGCGTCCCCATTCGGGGGTGTTCGGCCTCGTCCCGTCTATGTAGACGCAGGCGTTCAAGGTCCAGAGGTTGAACTTCGCCCAGCGGAAGCCGCGGCGCGAGGACTCCAGGCTCTCACGGCGATCCCGTTCGAGCCGCTCAACGCGCCGAACGAGGTCGTGGTACTCGAGCTCGCGCCTTTCCTGGAGCCTGAACTTTTTCTCGAAGTCCTCCTCTTGCTTGGGACTTGGAAAAGGGGAATGCGTGCCGCCGGAAGCCACCAGCGTCTCGGCGTCGGCGATCCGTTTTCGCACACCATCCTTGACCTCGTCTCGGACCTTGGCGGACAGCCGTGGCATGAAGACGTCGACCGTTGCGAGACTTGCCTGGTTGGCTCTTATCTCCAGCTGCTCGTGCGTGTCCCAGCCCGTCGTGATCAGTTCCCTGTAATGCAGAGCTTCGTGGTGAAGGGTGCTCGCCAATAATCCCGGCTCATCGTTGCCGATGACCCGATCGAAGAGGGACGGCATGATGGTCACCCGCCCGTTCGGGTCCGTAAACGCGGAAATGTCGTCGGATATCGGGGCGTCATTGGGATCGACGCTCAGGTAGTGAAGCCGGCCGTCGGCGCCTCGGATTTCCCGGTAACCCGGCGGCCCATACTCCGGCGCCCAGGAAGCCGACAGGCCGGCGGACCAGGCCCCATCCGCGGGGCGAGGTTTCGCCGCGCGCGGCTCGGGGGGCATTTCCGGCTTCAAGCGGTAGGCGTCTTGAGTCAGGCGTATGGCGAGGTCGAAATGGGCCTTCATCTCGCCTTGCGCCGTCCGGGCCGCAGTCCAGTGAAGCAACGCGATCTCGGGGTCGTCCGACGCGGCATCCCTCGCCAGTATGGCGGCGCGCATGGCCTCTTTGGCGGCCATCCCGTCGCGGACGGCCCGCATGATCGAGGCCTTGGCTTCGTCTGGCGGCGTAGGCGCGGCGCGCGCGGCCGCCGGCAGAAGCGCGGCGGCCAGAAGCAGGCGCTTCATGGAACGACTTCGAAGACGACGGGGGGAGACTCGGCGTGGACTTTATCGGAGAGCGCGATCTGATCGAACACGAAGCGAAGGCGATATTTCCCGGGCCCGTCGAAGGCGGCAGCCGAGGATTTGAGCTCGCGAAAACGTCCGCCCGCGGCATCGGCGCGCGTGACGATCGTCTCCCCGGGCCGTAAGTGCAGGGACAGCTTGTACTTGGTCCAGTCGCGCGACTCCAGCCGCTTCACGGCGGCCATCGCTTCCGCGTCCGTCATGTCCGTATAATCCACCTCGGCGGGTTTTAGCAGTCCGCCGCTTAATAAATTAATCGGCAGCGGCATCCGGGATTCGACACCGCCGGGCGTCGTCAGAAGCGGTTGATATTCATTGCCCAGGATCTTCCCTGTCTTGATGAAGGAGTCATCCTCCAGCAGGAAGATTTCCTTTTCCCCGATATTCTGGACTTCCAGCCGGTATCGCAGACGCTCGTCCGCGCGGAGGGTCGTCTTCTCCAGGAACAAAGTCAGTCTCAGGGCGCGCCCGCGGCTCTCCGGGCGCCAGAAGTCGGGGGCGGGGCGCACCAGTTCCTTGCGATCCTCATCCTCGTGCGCCGCCCGGTCTTTGATCCGTTCCTCGTTGGCGGCCACCCACGGGTCGGGCGGAGGCGCCGGCTCGGGCGCGCGTCCGCCCGCGCAGCCGAAAGTCAGCATGAGCGCTGTCAAGGCCGCGCGCCGCGGGAGGAGGAGCATGCCTGATTGTAGCCTCTTGGCGCGGAAATACAAGGGGAGACACCTCCATGTTCACGGGGTTTTGACGGATGAACCACAGAGGTCACGGCTTCGCTGCGCTGCTCTTATACTTTTTGATCTTGGCGAGGAAATGTTCCAGGGTTTTGTCCCCGGGCGCGAGCCGCAGAGCGGCGGTCCACGCGGACCGCGCCTCGTCCAGGCGTCCTAAAGAATAATAGGCCGACCCGAGGCGCTTGAGCGCCATCACGTCTGCGGGCTCGAACATCAATATCTCGTTGAGCGTGAGCACCGCCTGGTGGTGCTTCGCGTCGTAGATCTGATGCAAGGCGACATAATGCTTGTACTCCAGGAGCTTCATGCCCGGCGTCACGGCGTCCGCCGTTGTCAGCGACGGGTATTCTTCGTATAACAGCCCGAGCAGGTTCTTGTAGAGTGCGTCGTCGGGCGCGGTCTCCCGCGCATAGCGCAGGGCGTTGTGCGCCAGCTGCAAATCGGGCGGCAGGGCCAGATAGCCTTTGAGCCCGATGACGGACACGCGCGAGGCGCGCGTATTGGGAATGATCTGGGGCGTCAGCTTGATGATGCTCTCCAGGCGGCGTTGGGTCGCCTCGAGATCGGGATCGCCGGGGTCCTGATCGAGCAGTTCCTGAAGCTGGAGGAGGGCCTTGCGGTACTGGCCCGAAGCGATGAAGTCGAAGGCGCGCTGGCGCCGTTCTTTGGTCTTTATCGCGATGCGGTGACGCGCGGTGACGATCATGGTCCGCGCGGATCTCTGCTCCGGGTCCTCCTTCAGGATCGCGGTCCATTTGATGACCGCCGCGCGGTAATCCTCCCGCGCGTACAGGTCGAGCGCGTCTTGGTAGTACTTCTGAATGGCGGGACTATTAACCGCCCCCTTGTCCTCGGCTCCCGCCGTCGACGGCGAACCACAAAGACACAAAGACACAAAGAACAACGAAAGAAGAGTGAACGCCGATGCCGTTAACTTTCTTTCCGTTCTTTGTGGTTCAAATTTCATGCGTGTAGCGTCGGCTAGTCGACCTTCTCGGTCTCACGGATGAGGCTGATTTCGATGCGGCGATTCAGCGCCCGTCCGTCCGCGGTCTGGTTCGAGGCGACGGGCCGGTACTGGCCGTAGCCGCGGACGTTGAAGCGCGCGGGCGCCAGCCCACGGGCCAGCAGGAACTCAGCGACGGCGAAGGATCTCGCCGCCGACAGCTCCCAGTTGCTGCGAAAGCGGCCGCCGACGATGCGCACGTCATCTGTATAGCCCTCAAGGAGAATGGGGTTGTCGCACTTGGCAAAGAGGCGGGCCATGGGTGCGAGCACGGCCCCGGCGTCCGGGGACAAAGTCGCCGAGCCTTCACCGAACAGCACCGGGTTGGGCAAGGTCAGGCGAACCCGGCGGGCCGTCACGCGGACGCCGAAATCGCTCAAGCGCAGACGACTGAGCTCCTGCTTGAGCTGCACCGCCATTTCCGTTTCATCGAAGCGCTTGTCCGCCTTGGGTCCGCTGCCCATCTCTTTTTCCATTTGCGCCAAGGCGCGGTCGTACTCGGGCGGACGCGAGGAATAGGAAGCGGCGAAAAGGGTCATGAAGAGAAGCACCAAGGTCGACATTAAGTCGGCGTACGGAACCATCCACAGATGGGTCAGGTCCTCATTCATGCCTCGAGTCCTCACCGCGAAGTATGATGATTTCCACGCGCCGGTTGCGGGCCCGCGCCTGCGGCGAATCATTGGCCGTCACGGGGCGATGCTCGCCGTAGCCCGCAGCCACGAGGCGCTCGGGCGCCACCTCGTCGCGCACGAGCAGCTCGATGACCGAATTCGAGCGGGCGACGGACAGCTCCCAGTTGCTGTGATAGGGGGATTTGCTCAGGCGCACGTCGTCCGTGTGTCCCTCGATGACGACCGTGTTGGGCAGCTCCTTGAGCACCTTGGCGAGCTTCAGGATCGGCTCTTCCGCCTGTGGGGCCAACGTGGAGTGCGCGCTCGGGAAAAGAATCTGCTCCTGCAGGCGAACGCGGATCATGTTCTCGGTGACGGTCGTGTCCGCGAACTGCTCCTTGAGGCTGGCCGCCGCCTGCCGTTCCTTAAAATCGCGCAGGGCCCGCTCGTCGGCGGGGCGGGGCTTGACGTCGACCACGGCCTGCGCGTCGAAGACGCGGGCCATCTCCTCGCGGGCTTGCGGGGACTGCTGGGAGAGGGCGTACATGACGAGGAAGAACAGCATGAGATTGGTCATCATGTCGGCCAGGACGACGAGCCAGAGGGGGTTGTCCTTCACCGTGGCCGCCGGCAGGCGATGGAGAAAGGGGATCATGCCGTGGCGCGATATTGCTTGGCCCCGTCGCGGCGCAGGTAGTAGGACATGTAGCCCTCGAGCTTGCGCGAGATCAGCCAGGGCGCTTCGCCGTGAAAGAGCGAAATGACGCCCTTGGCGATGAGCTCGCGATTGAGCATTTCCTCCTCTGAGTAGAAATTGAGCTTCGTGGCTATGGGTAGAAATAGAAAATTGGCCGAAAAGATCCCGTAGAAAGAGGCGGTCATGGCCACCGCCATCGAGGAGCCCATCGCGGTGGGATTGGTGATGTTGCGCAAGACCTGCACCACGCCGATCAAGGTCCCCAGCAGTCCGAAGATGGGCGCGTAGGTCCCGGCCGAGCGGAAAATGCCGGAGATCTGCATGTGTCTCTGGCGCGTGGCGAGTATGTCGCGCTCGAAGCGCTCGCGCAGGACGTCGGCGTCGAGGCCGTCGATGAGCATGCGCAGGCCGTCGGCGAGAAACGGATGAGGCACGCTGGCGAGCGCTGCGGTGAGGGATTGCGGGCCGTCGCGCAGCGAGGCCTGCGCCAACTGCACGAACACTTGGATCAATTGATCCGGCGTCGGCCGTCGCGGGGGGCGCAGCATCATCATGAGGCCGTTGGGCACGTGGCGCAGGGCGGACCAGGGATAACTGATGAGCACCGAACCCAAGGTCCCGCCGAAGATCAGAATGATGGCCTCGGGGTTGAGCAGGAAGCGCATCATTTGGCCGGTGCTCAGGACGAATATGATCACCCCGGAGCCGATGGATACGCCGAGGATCGTCATTAAGTCCATGGGGGTCGCCTAGGGCTTGCCGTCCGAGGTCAGTTCCGGTGCGGCTTCCGCCGGGGCTTCCATCGGGAATTCCGGCTCAGCGATAACCGGCGGGGGCGGGGCGTCCTTTCGCAGAGTGATTTTTCCTTCCCGCACCAGGCGGATGAACGCCTGGAGCACGCGGCGCATTTCGGTCTCCTTGACCTGCTCGGATAAGTCGCCGAGGAGGGTCGTCTCCTGCGCCAACCACTCGCCGAGCCCGGTCTTGAGCATGGGCAGGACCTTGTCGCGGAGCTGAGGCAGCGACTTGAGCACCACCGCCATGCCGCGCACCGTCGCCTGGCGGCTCAGGGCGGTGAGGCCGGCCTCATCGAGCAGGCCAATGTCATCAAGCAGGACGACGCGGCGATCCAAGCGCAGGCCCAGTTCGGGGTCGCGCCGGCGCAGGGTCTCGAGAATCTCGGTCTGCATCGCGATCGAAGCCGAGTCGAGCATCGAGACGAGCTTTTCCTCGCCCCCCATGATGTAGTCGATTCGCGACAGGATGACTTCCTCGATCTTCTTGACCTCGACCTGATTGATCATCGCGGGCTTGCTCATGTAGGCCAGGATCATTTCGCGCCGGGGCGCGGTCATCGCCGACAACAGCCGGGCGCCGAGGGCGGGGGGGAGATACTGCACGATGATCGCCGCCGTCACGTCGGATTGCTCCAGCAGCAGCAGCTCGAGGGCCGGCAGATCGCGCTCCTTGATGAAGGCGAAGGGGAGCTTTCTTTCGTCGGCGCCGGCGCCGACGATTGCTTGAGAGGGCGCCTCGGGAGGCGCCTTCGCCGCGGCTTCCTTTTCCGCAGTCGGATTCTGCTCCGTTCGCCCGGTCCCGGCCTTGGCGAGATTCTGACCGACCTCGCGCAGAACGCCCAGAAAGGGATCGAGAAAACGCCGAGACAGGTGGAGCAGGCCCCAGCAAGCGGCCAGGAGCCAGGCCAGGAGCAGAAGAGTTCGGGGGTTTAGGATTTGATCGAGGAAGCCGGCCCTCGGCGCCTTTTTTTCAGGGGGGAGCACGCCCACCTTCTCCACGTTCAGAACATCGCCTCTTTCCGGCTTCAGGCCGACCATGCGTTCGGCCGTCGCGCGCGCCAAATCGACGGTCTCATCCGAGGCCGCATGGGCCAGGAAAATGGTGATGGTGACCCTCTTCACCAAGGAGGCGGGAAGCTCCATCGGCGCCGAGGAGGCGGGTGTTTTCTTGACCACGACGCCGGGCAGAACCTCGACATCGGGCCGGTCCGAATCGGCCAGGAGCTCGACATTGGCCACGACGGAGATATCGTCCGAGGAGAGCACCTTGCGCAGCACCGTTTCCAGCCGCCTCTCCATCACGCTTTCGAGGGACACCTTCAACTCGATGTCCCGGGACGAGGCCGTGCGGCCGGTCGGAATCTGTGCGGACGCCGGGGCGACCGCGAACGCGGTGAGGAGCAATAGTGAGGGGATATTCACCACAATCGCCAGTATAACCCCAGGATGTTTCTAATTCAAGGCTATTTAGGCTCCCAGGTGTCTTGAACTGAAGCTAGAAGCGCCGTTTGCCGACGCATAGGCCTTCTCGGCGTCTTTCGCGCCGCCGGAGGGCCTCATCGAGGTGCAGGTCGGCGGCTTCCTCCGACAGTTCCGTCGCATCGAGCAGAAGGTGCCATCCCAGACCCGTGAACAGCTTCTCCCACGTCGACAGCCTGGCGTCCCGGCCACGTTCCGCGCGATTGACGATGGAGGCATTGACCCCGGCGAAATTGGCAAGCTGAAGCTGGGAGATGCCGCGCTCCCCTCTCAGGCGCTTGAGGAGCGCCGCCATTCGGTCAACCGCACTATGATCGGGGGCCATCTATTCATACGATTGACCCCCTCAAAAAGTTGCATGACCATCAGCCCGCGGTCCTGCCCCTCGCCCACGGTTCTTTGCTTTAAAGCAAACGGAGATAAATTAAATGCCGCCATTTGCTTCTTTCATTGTTCCTTTTGCTTTAAAGCAAAGAACCAAAATGGGTGCATCCAAAAGTTCCAGCCCGGCGCGAATACTCAGAACCCCGTGAACTGGAAGTACTAGGGATGCTGTTCCGGGAGTAAGTCGGAATTGGTAGGATGGGTCATGCCCGAGGCCCGCACCGATTGGTCGGCGACCATTCGCCTGCCGAAAACCGATTTCCCCATGAAAGGTGACCTCGCCAGGCGCGAGCCCGAACTGCTGAAGGTTTGGGAAGTGATGGGACTGTATGAGAAACTACAGCAACGGCAGAAGGGCCGGCCGCCGTTCGTGCTGCACGATGGTCCTCCCTACGCCAACGGCGGCATCCACATCGGCCACGCGCTCAACAAGGTGCTGAAAGATTTGACGGTCAAGGCCCGCGCGCTCATGGGGTATCAAGCCCCCTACGTTCCCGGTTGGGACTGCCATGGGCTTCCGATCGAAACGGCTCTTCTTAAAGAAATGAAGATGAGCAAGCGCGGAGTCACCGACATCCCCAAGTTCCGCAAGGACGCCGCCGCGTTCGCCGAGCGCTTCATCGGTCTGCAGCGCGAAGAGTTCAAGCGCCTGGGACTGTTCGGCGACTGGGAGCGCCCATACAAGACGATGGCCAAGGATTATGAGGCCAAGATTCTGCGTGCGTTCCGTCTGCTCGTGCAGAAAGGCCATGTCTATCGCGGTCTGAAGCCCGTGCTCTGGTGCCCGACATGTGAAACTGCCCTTGCCGACGCCGAGGTCGAGTACAAGGACAAGACCTCGCCGTCGGTATACGTCGCGCTGCCCAGCGAGCGTGCTACGATCGCCGGCGGTAAAATATTCGAGGGCGAGGTCGTTGTTTGGACGACGACGCCATGGACCCTCCCCGCGAACCGGGCTGTCGCTTTCAATCCTCTCTTGGAGTATGTCCTGGTCAAAGCGGCGGTAAATGGGAGACCGCGGCAGTTGCTCATGGCGAAGGCGCGTCGCGACGATATTCTTGCGGCGATCGGGGCCGAAGCGCCTCAGAATCTTGAAACATTTACCGGCGATGAATTGGCCGGACACCTTGGCTATGCGCGTCCGTTTGGCGGCACTGGAACGGCGGTATCGGCGGAGTATGTCACCGCCGACGACGGTACCGGCATCGTCCATACCGCTCCCGGCCATGGAGAAGACGATTTTGCCATCGGCATCCGCGAGGGCCTTGAGATATACAATCCGGTCGATGGAACGGGCCTGTACAACCAGACCGTTCCTGAATTCTTGCGCGGCAAGCACATCCTGAAGGAAGCCAACGCCTTGGTCGTCGCCGATCTTCAGGAGCGCGGACTTCTTCTCGCCAAGAAGGACATTCAGCACTCCTACCCGCATTGCTGGCGCTGCAAGAACCCGGTCATTTTTCGCACCACCGAGCAGTGGTTTTTGAAGCTGTCCGAGGCTCTGCGCGCGCATCTCCTGTCGGAGATCGATAAGGTCCAGTGGGTGCCGTCCGAGGGCCGCAACCGCATCGCCGCGATGGTGACCAATCGTCCCGACTGGTGCCTGTCGCGCCAGCGCGTGTGGGGCACGCCGATCACCGTGCTGTATTCGGTCAAGACGGGCGAGGCGATCCTCGATGACGCCGTGCTCCAGGCCATCGAGCGCCACGCCGCGACTCACGGCACCGATTTTTGGTTTGAGAAATGGGGCGAGGTCCTGACGCGCAAGGACTGGCACTTCCTTCCCGATCATCCCGCTTTGAAAGACGGCTTCCGCCGCGAGTCCGACATTCTGGACGTGTGGCTCGACTCCGGCGTGTCCTGGCTTTCGGTGCTCGGTTCGGACGCCGTGGCCGATCTGTACTTGGAAGGTTCCGATCAACATCGCGGCTGGTTTCAGAGCTCGCTGGTCATGTCCACGGCCCTGCGCGGCAAGGCCCCATATAAGGCGGTGCTGACGCACGGCTTCGTGCTCGACGAGAAAGGACGCGCCATGCACAAGTCCACCGGCAACGTCGTCGCGCCCCAAGCGGTCATCGATAAGTGGGGTGCGGATCTGCTCCGCCTATGGGTCGCGCTGAGCGACTACGGCGATGATGTGCGCATCTCCGACAAGCTTCTTGCCGGCCCGGCGGATTCCTATTTTCGAGTGCGCAATACTTTACGCTACCTGCTGGGCAGCCTGTCCGACTTCGAGCCGTCTAAAAAGATCTCCTTCGGCGATCTGCCCGAGATGGAGCGCTACCTTCTGCACCGCCTGGCCTCGCTTCAGAAGGAGACCCTGGATGACTATCGCGAGTACCGCTATCGCGCCGCGGCGCGCAGGATCGTCGATTTCTGCGCTTTCGATTTGTCGGCGTTTTATCTCGACGGCACCAAGGACCGGCTCTACACATTTAAAACGGACGCGCCGGAACGTTTGGCGGCTCAAACGGTCATGGCCGAGACTTTCGCGCGTCTTTGCGCTTTGCTTTCCCCGATCCTGTCCTTCACGGCGGAGGAAGCCTGGCGCTTCTGGCCGAAGCGGCCGTCCGACAGCGTGTTCCTGTGGGATTTGCCGGCGCCCGATCCGCGCTGGACCGACGCGGCTCTCGCCGCGCGCTGGGCTGGTGCCCTCGATCTGCGCGAGCGCGTCACCAAAAAGATCGAGGAGGCGCGCACGGCAAAACTCGTGGGCAAATCCCTCGACGCGAAGGTCGTCCTGCCCGCTTCCGCGGAGTTCAAGGGCCTCAATCTCGAGGAGCTGTTCATCGTCTCCCAAGTCGAGAGGGGAACTGGAGCGGATATAAAGGTATTGCATGCCGAAGGCGTGAAATGCCCGCGCTGCTGGCGTTGGCAGACCGACATCGGCAGTCAGGCGTCTTACCCGGAGCTATGCGGCCGCTGCGCGCGACAGCTGTAGTCGTCCTGCTCGGGCTCGACCGCGCGACCAAGTTATGGGCGGCGGCCTCGCTCAAGGCCGTGGGCACGATCCCGCTCGTCCCATTTTTTGACCTGACCTATGTGGAAAACACGGGGGCCGCGTTCGGCATGGGCCGCGGCGCCAATAAGATTCTGACCGCGATTTCGATAGGGCTCATCGTCGCGCTGCAGGTCATCCGGCGGCGCTGGCCGAAGAACGATCTTTGGCTTCAATGGGGAGCGTTGCTCGTCACGGCCGGAGCGGTGGGAAATCTCTACGACCGCATCGTGTTCGGCTTCGTGGTGGATTTCCTGCACATCCACCATTGGCCGGTGTTCAATGTGGCGGATTCGTGCATTTCGGTCGGGGCCGTGATGCTGGCGTGGGGGCTGAAGGACGAGGCGCCGGCTAAGCGGTGATTCGCGACAGCGCGTAGCCGATCAGGCCGCCCACGAGCAGGCCGATGCCCAGGCCGGCCAGGCCCCAGAACGAGCCGAGGAGGAGGCCGACCATGGCGCCCTTGACTCCCATGATGATGTGATCCGCTTTGAGCCACTCATTGGGCTGAGGCGGCGCGATTTCCTTGTCCGGGCCGGGAGTCGTCGCCGCGAGATTGGCGCGGGCGCGCGCGTCTGCCTTGACCTGCTCATCCTTGGCGATCTGTTCCGCGGTGCGCTTGTCGGCCGCCGATCCCGGCTGCACGGGGTCCGCTTCGGGGCGCGCGCGGCCGCCGTCGAAGCTCGTGGGATCGCCCGAGACGGCGCGCGCCTGGATGAGCGCTCCCGCCGCGGCGGCGCGAGCCGGGGCGCATAGAGCGGCAGCGACGGCCAGTAAGGTCAGGGCACGGAAGTCCATGCCCATAAGATAGCGCCCTGCGCCTGACCCCGTAAGGGGCCTTGGACCCCGTCAGGCCTGGGCCTTTAGGCCCCCGCCGTCACATGATTTTCGTCAGGCCGTAGAACAGCGCGGCGCCGAGAAGCGGTCCGGCGATGAGTCCAACCGGTCCGAAGAACGAGCCGAGCAGGAGGCCGACCATGGCGCCTTTCGCGGCACTGGTGAGAAGATCGGCGGTCAGCCACTCGTTCTTCTTCTTGGCCTCGTTCTCCTTGTCGACGCCTGGGGGAGTCGGGACATCGGTCTTGACGGGGGGCTTTGCGGGATTGGTCACCACGGGCGGCGCCTTGTACGGCTTGCAGGCGTCGGCGGCCCACCCCGTCGCGGCGGAGGTAGTCGTGGTCGTGGGGCCGTTCGTCGGGGACCGGCCGGCGGTCTGATCCAACTGAGCAGCTGCGTCTCCGGTGCCTCCCAGTTCCGCTGCGCGCGTGTCGCCGGCCAGATTGGCCGGGGAGGCGACGAGGTCGGCGCAGAACTTCCGCTTCTGCCACTCCGGCAGTTTGTCGAACGCGGCCCTGTCGGCCGGAACGGCGTAAGCCGGGTCCTTTCCTCGGTTCTCCGCCGCGATCAGGGCGCGCAAGCGGCGAGCCTCGGCCTGCAGATTCTTGTCCTTGGGGTCGCCCTTGGCCGAATCGAAGATGCTCTTGTATGTGGCGAGCTCTTCCGGCGTGAGGAGCTTCTTCTCGGCGTCTGTCAGAAGGGGAACGAGCTCGCCACCGCCCGGCTGCGTCGGATTGACGACGGGCTCGGTGACCGGGCCCACGATCTTGCGCGCGGCCTCGGTGATCAGATGCAGTTTGACCGGGTCGTAGTTCTCCAGGCTGAACGAAAGTTTTTCGTTCGTGCCGGTGGTGCCGTCGGCGGCGATGCGGGAGTTCGTGTAGGCCGTCAGCGCCGCCGCGTTCTGCGACGACTTCAGCACCTCGTATTCGGCCTTTGACAGCTGAATCTCGAGCAATTTGGGATTAGGCGTCTCTTGAAAAGGCGCCACGATGGCCGAGACATCCTTGCCGCCCCACATTTCGACTTTATCGATCGCGTCCTTGATCTTCGCGGGCGCTTCGGCGACGGGCAGTGCTGCGGCCGCCGCGTAAGCGGCCGCCGCTTCGGGGCGAATCTGGGCTTTGACCAAAGCGCGGTATTTATCGTCAACGGCCTTTCTCTCGGTGTCGTTTTTGGCGGCCGCTCGTTCGCCCTTGTACTCCGCGGCCTGCCGCTTGGTCAGCCAGCGGGTTTCGACGCCGTCGATGAGGGCGAGCGAGGCGCCCGCGTCGACGTCTGGCTCGGTGACGACGGGGGTGGTCCCGCGGTTGCGCGGTGTTGTGACCGGCGCGACCGGTTTGACCACGTCGTCGGCAATCTTCGTGGGGGGTGCTACGGCGATCACGCTGCCCAAGGCGGACACGTAGTTCTGATGGATGTCGGTGGTGGCGGGATACTTGTGGGCACCTTGAACGACGACCAACTCCTTTCCGCTGTTGTCGAGCTTGAAGTTGGACAGGGTGGTGACGTACCGGGTCCGGAAGGAGTCGATGACCTTGGGTACTTTCTTGTAGCCCCTCCTGTTGTCGGCGTCGCCGATCAGGCGTCGCGGATCATACGTCCAGAGCTCGATGTACTCATTGATCATCGCCTTGATCGGGGCTGGCTTCCCGTCTTGGGTCAGGATGTAGAGGTTCGACTTCCCTTTGTTCTTCGCCGGATCGCATTCGGAGAGCTGGCAGCGCAGGCTATGGTTGTTGTTGCCGACCTTGAAGTAAATGGTCGGCCAGGCGCGGAAGCTCTCGTCGACCACCGTCCAGAAGGGCAAGGCGGCGTTCGCGGCGGACGCAAGCACGAGGAGGGCGAACAGGGCGTGACGAGGGATTTTCATGGGGGTCCTCTGTAAATAACTGTCAGGGAACGCTGGAGCAAATATAGGCCAAAAATCGCCCAAACGCAAGGTCTTTTAGCTCCTGACGGCCTAGGCCTAAAGGCCTACTTCCGGTCCATCAGGCCGACGAGTTCGACGTGGCTGGTCTGCGGGAAGAGATCGACGGGCGAGACCCGGCGCAGGACATAGCCGGAGTGCGACAGAAAACCGGCGTCGCGGGCGAAAGTGGCCGGATCGCAGGACACATAGACCAGACGCACAATCTTCTTGTCGGTCAGGAAGCGGCGCACGGGTTGGGACAGGCCGACGCGGGGCGGATCGACGACGACGCAGGTATTGTCGGGAAGCTCCTTGGCGAGCTTGGGCAAAACGGCCTCGGCGCGGCCGGCCTTGAAGCGGGCGTTGCGCACGCGGTTGCGTTCGGCGTTGCGGTAGGCGTCGTTGACGGCGTCCTTGTTCTCCTCGACGCCGAGCACCTTCGCAAACGCGTCGGCCAGCCATAGAGTGAGCGTGCCCACGCCGCAGTACAGATCGAGGCCCAAGGGGAACTTCTTGCCGCCTTCCCTGACCGCATCCTTGGCCGCGTTATAAAGGACCTCGGCGGCCGGTGTGTTGACCTGAAGGAACGCGCCCGGCGAGGCCGAGAAGTGAAAGCGTCCGAGCGTCTCCTCGAGCTCGCGGCTACCCCACAGGCGGCGCCAAACGGGGCCGAGGACGACCGAGGTGCGCTCGGGCTGGATGTTCTGGTGAATGCCGATAATCTCGGGGTGATGAGCGCGCAGTTCGGCCGCGAACACTTCCCGGTCGGGAAATTCCTGGTAAGTGGTGACGAGCCCGACGAGCGCCTGGCCCTCGGCGTTGGTGCGGATGTAGAGGTGGCGCAGCCAGCCTCGCCCGGTTTTGCCGTCGTAGTAGGTCCAAGCCCGCTCGATGGCCATGGCCTTGACCTTGAGGGCGATGCGCACCGACAGATCCGGCTGGATGGGGCATTCCTTGAGGTCCACGATTTCGCGCGAGCCCGCGGAGAAGAAGCCCATGCGCGGGCCGTGCGGGCCGGCCATGAACGGAATCTGGACCTTGTTGCGGTAGCCCCAGGGCTTGGGCGCGCGTAAAGTTTGGAGGACGAGATTTTCCGCGTCGGAGAATTTACCGATGCGGCTGACGCAGTCCACCACGACGCCGCGCTTATGCTTGAGCTGGCTGTCGTAGGCGAGGTGCTGCCAGTCGCAGCCGCCGCACGCGGGGCCGGGGCGCGAGGGCGCGGCGTGGTGCGAGCAGGGCGGATCAATGCGTTCGGGGCCCGAGGAGAGGACCTTCACGATGCGCGCACGGGCGAAATTGGACTTGGCGTCGAACACCGACACCTCGAGGCGGTCGCCCGGGGCGGCGCCGGGCACGAACACGACGCGGTTGGAGCCCTCGGCTTTCGCGAGCCCGTCGCCGGCGGGGGCCATCCGGTCCACCTTGACCGTCAGGATTTCGCCGATCGAAGGCGACGCGGTGCGTTGTTCCACGACGAGATGATACTAAACTTCGCTCTACCGGGGCTGGCAGCCGAAGGGGTCGCCGCTCCGGAAGCAATCTCGATCGCGTCCGTCCGGCGGGGACGAGCCCCCGCCCCCACCGTTTTCCGCCCGCTCCCGGCGCTCCCTCTCGCGGTCCCGCTTGGCTTCCTGGGCCAGGCGCTTGCTTAGGCGCTTTTGGTAGGACGCGGCGGCTTTGTCGAACGATTTGGCGTCAGTAATCTTGTCCGCGTTGGCCAGAAAGTCTTTGATGCATTCGCTTCTGTCTGAGTACGTCCACCCCGTGGTCGCTGTCAGATATGCGAGCTTAGGAATGAAATCGCCGCGCCCCACGCGTTCTGAATTCGACTCAATCTCCCGGCAGACGCGCGTCATGAGAAACACGACCTTCATATCTCCAAAATCAAACGGGACCTGCTGCCGGCCGAGTATAAAGCTGGCGCTGTGGTCGCCAAATCCGAGCATGGTCTCGTTGTCCGCGGCATATCGGATTCGATACCCGCAACTCGCCCGGTTGCGGCCGGGCCGTGGATACCCCGGGGCCGATCCCCCGGGCTACAGAGTCGCCTCGCGGCGGTGACACCATTGTAGCGCGAATACGCGACCAAACGAGGGTCCTTAGACCCAAAGAGCGTCCGGGTATATGAGCCCCAACACTTGTTGCATATTCGCGTCGATGGGTTCTCTCCGGCGAGGGGCTCCAATTTTATAGAATGGCGTCGTGAAGAGCCTCGGACTTGCCGCCGCAGCTTTCGTCTGCGCCGCCTGCATCCCCTATCCCGGCGAGTTGCCCGACGACGGGCGCGGCCGCTCCTACGGCGCAATCATGGAGGGCCTCTATCCCGGCCTCGACGCGGGCGCGCAGGAGAACTCGAGCCTGCATTTTAAGGTGAAAGCGTACGGACAGGACACGGTGCTCGGCGTCTCCGCCACGGCCGAAGCGGCCTACACCCGGATCATGACCGACACCGGGCTCAACTCGTTCATGCCCCGCGGCCTATATCAGATCGTCGTGTACGGCACTCAGGACGAGTATCGAAAGAAGACCGGCCAGCCCGAGTGGTCCGGCGGCGTGGCCGTCGGCAACGCGATCTACTCCTACATCTCCCCGCGACTCGAGGCGGTGCTGTCGCACGAGGTCACGCACCTGATCTGGTTCGAGTACATGGGCCACATCAACCCCGATTTCCGCTGGGTCAACGAGGGCCTGGCCGTTTACCAGGAGAACAAGACCCTGGGCTCCCGCGGTCAGGGCGACCTGTTCTCGGCTCTGCGCGGCAACCTGCGCTCCGCGTCGATCCCGATGGATCAGATGATCCGCCTGGTGCCCGCGACCGAGCGCGAATACGAAGTCAGCCTCTGGTACGCGCAAGGGGAAAGCATGGTCCGGTTCATGATCGAGAGGGGCGGGCGCATCGGCTTCTCGCAATTCCTGGCCGCGCTGCGCTACGACAAGAATCTGGACCAGGCGGTCAACGCGGGCTTCCCGGGCTCGTGGCGGACGCTCGAGGAACTCGAGCGCGACTGGAAGCGGAGTCTGCAGTGAGCGCCGTCATGCCCCCCGGGGTGAAGCGCGTCGTGCTCCCGGTGCGCGGCATGCACTGCGCGTCCTGCGTCTTGAAGGTGGAGGAGGCGCTCATGAAGCTCACGGGCGTGCGCGCCGTGTCCGTGGACCTTCCCTCCAGAACCGTCGCCGTGGAGTTCATGCCGGTCGCGGGCAAGCTCGAGGTGCGGTCCTTGCGCCGCGTGATCGAGAAAGCCGGCTATGACGTGCTCGGCGAAAGCGAGTCGCGCGCCCAGGCCGAGTCTCTGAGCCTGCTGTCCCAGCAGTCCGAGCAGCGCGCGCTGATGTCGCGCCTTCAGGCCGCGTTCGTGTTCTCGGTGCCGCTCTTGTTGGCGAGCACGTTCAACCTGTCGGCCTACACCGCGCTGTTTCTCGCCGTGCCGGTGCAGGTGTGGGGCGGCTGGCACTTTCATCAGGGCTTCTCGCGGGCGCTGCTGCGCCGTCGCGCCGACATGGACACGCTCGTCTCGGTGTCCACTTGGGCGGCGTTCCTTTACAGCGCCTACGTCGTGCTTTTCCCCGAGACCTTGCCGCCCGCGGCGCGCGTCACGCAGTGGGACGCGGTCAGCGGCCTGATCGTGTTCGTGACCTTCGGCCGCTGGCTCGAGTCGCGCACGCGCGGCAAGACGAACGAGGCCGTGGCCAAGCTCATGCGCTTAGCACCCAAGACGGCCCGCGTCGTGCGCGCAGGCGAAGAAGTCGTCGTGCCTTTGGCGGAAGTGTCGGTCGGCGAGATCGTCCGCGTGCGCCCGGGCGAACAGATCGGCACCGACGGCGAGGTCGTCACCGGGAGCTCGACGCTGGATGAGTCCATGCTGACCGGTGAGAGCCTGCCCGTGGAGAAGATCGTCGGCTCGCGCGTTTGGGGCGGCACGCTCAATAAGAGCGGCGCGCTCGAGGTCCGCGTGTCGCGGCCCGGCGACGAGTCGGCGCTCGCGCGCATCGTTGAGGCGGTGCGCGAATCTCAAGCCACCAAGCCCAAGATCCAACGCTACGTGGACACGATCGCGGCGTGGTTCGTGCCGGGGGTGATCCTCCTCGCCGTCTGCGTCGCCGCGGCGTGGCTCCGCTACGGGCCGGAGCCCCGTTTTCTTCTCGCGATGACATGCGCAGTCTCGGTGCTTGCCTCGGCCTGCCCGTGCGCTCTCGGCTTGGCGACGCCGCTCGCCGTCGTCGCGGGCATCGGCCGCGCGGCTGAGATGGGAGTTTTTTTAAGAAACGCCGAGATATTGGAGGAGGCCGGCAAGCTCGACGTCGTGCTCTTCGACAAGACCGGCACCTTGACCGAGGGCCGCCCGCACGCGGCCGGTGCGATCACCTTGCGCGGTACCGAGAACGAGATGCTGTCCTGGGCGCTCGCCTGCGAGGAACGCTCCGAGCATCCCTTCGCCGCCGCGATCGTGGCGCTCGCCAAGGAGCGCAAGGTCAAGGCGCCGAAGGTGGACGCCTTCGAGGCCCTGCCTGGGCGCGGCGTGCTCGTGCGCTCCGGCGCGCGCGCGGTGCGCGCGGGCAGCCTGCCGTGGCTCAAAGAGGAAGGGGTCAAGGTCCCTCAGGATCAGGCGCGCCGTTTCTCCGAGTTCGGGTCTTTGCTCGGCGTCGCCCTCGATGACGAACTGCTCGGCGCGTTCCAGATGGAGGACGCCCTGCGTCCGTCGGCGCCGGCCGCCGTCGCGGCACTTCGGGACATGGGCCTCGAGGTTTATCTCGTTTCGGGCGACCGCAACGCCGCCGCCTACCGCGCGGCCGAGCTGTGCGGCATCGGCACCGTGTTCGCCGAGATCCGCCCCGAGGAGAAGGCCGGGATCGTGCGGCGCTTCCAGTCCGAGGGCAAGAAGGTCGCGATGGTCGGCGAGGGCTTCAATGACGCGCCCGCGCTGTCGCACGCGGATGTGGGCGTGGCACTCGCGAGCGGCACCGACGTCGCGATCGAATCGGCCGACATGACCTTGCTCAATCCGGATTTGATGACGCTCGCGCGCGCGATCGCGCTTTCCCGCCGCATCCGCCGCGTGATTCGCGAGAACCTGGCCTGGGCTTTCATCTACAATCTCATCCTGATTCCCGTCGCCGCCGGCGCGCTGTACCCGCGGTGGGGAATCCTGCTTCGCCCCGAGTACGCGGGCGCGGCGATGGCGCTGAGCTCGATATCCGTCGCGTTGAATTCCTTGAGACTGAGGAGAAAAGATGTCGAATAAGAAACCCCTGATTTACGGTTATAACTCGGATTTGTCGCTGTCGGGTGCGACCGCGCTCCTGCCGCCCATCGAGACCTGGCCCAACCAATATAAGGGCTACGAGATTGTGATCGAGGTGCCCGAGTTCACCTCCGTGTGTCCCAAGACCAAGCTTCCCGATTTCGGCGTGATCACAGTGCGCTACCTGCCGAATAAGGAGTGCCTCGAGCTCAAGAGCTTCAAGTACTACATGCTCGGCTACCGCAGCATGGGGATTTTCTACGAGAACGCCGTCAACCGCATTTGCGATGACATCGCAAATGCCTGTAGGCCGGTCTGGCTCGAGGTGACCGGCAAGTTCACCCCGCGCGGCGGCATGCAGTCCACGATCATCGCGCGCTGGCCGCGCAAGGCCTTCGGCCCGCGTTGATAAGCGCGCAGCGACGGAAGACTTCCGTCGGGCTGATCGCCCTCGGCGCCGTTCTTCTTTTATTCCGACTCGGACGGCCCGCGCTGTGGCAGGACGAAGCCGAGACGGCGCTGCGGGCCAGATCCATTCAACAGACCGGGCTCCCGCGCATGAAAGTCGACGGCGTGCTGGTGACCACCCAGCCCTCGCTGGCCAAACATGAAGGCAACGCCGCGGGCGTCTGGATCTGGAATACTTGGCTGCCGGCGTACATGACGGCGTTGTCGTTCGCAATTTTCGGGCAGACCCCCTTCGCCGCCCGTCTTCCCTTCGCCCTTTGTGCCTTGGTGTCTCTGTGGTTATTTCTCCGTCTGTTCGAGGATGAAGCCGGTCCTCCGTGGGCCGCAGAATCCGGTCTCGTCCTGCTCGTGTTGTCGCCCGCTTTTCTGCTGTTCGCGCGCCAGTCGCGTTATTACGCTTTGACCGCGCTCGGCACCGTTCTGGTGCTCCTGTCGTGGCGGCGTCTTCTCGCCGATGCCAAGGGCGGCGCGCCCGCGGTGGTCCTTTCGATGCTGTTTCTCCTGCATTCCTCATTCGCGTTCTTCGCGATCGCCGCGCTGGCGCTTTTCGCCGACGCCGTTCTGCGCGGGCGCGAGTGCATGCAACGGCGTTTTCTGAGCGCGGCTGGCGCGTTGGCGGCCTTGGCTCTGCCGGCTGTCTGGTACTTCCGCGTCTGGGACCGCCCGGGCAATCACCTGTACGCCCCGGCCGAGGCCTTCGAATTTCTCAAGACTTTTTTGTTGTGGCTGTCTTTGTTTTCGCTTCCAGCACTTCTTCCCGCCGCGGTCGCGCTCAAACGCCGAAAAGTCATGTTTGTCTTCATCGGGTTCGCGCTTCTGTGCGGCCTGGTCTCCGAGGGCCTTTCGTCCCGCGTCGCTGCGGCGGCGACTCTCGTTTGGATCGTCGTCGCCGCCGTGCGTTCCCGGGGCATGGCGAGGCTGGCCTGGCTGTGGCTCGCGGCGACCCTCGGCTTTCTGTCGATTTCCGCCGCGGAACCTTACGGCCGGTACCTGATGGGCGTGCTTCCGGTGCTGGCCTATCTCGGCGGCCGCTGGATCTCCGAACTCGCGGGCGGCCGCGCCGCGTACGCGCTCGGCCTGGCCGCCGCGCTCGCGGCGGTGAACTGGGCCGGCTGGCTGCCGTTGAAGGCCGCTTCGTTCATCGGCGCGCCGCAAGCGCCGGCCCAGACCGTGTCCGGCATGATGCGCCAACGCCTGCGCGACGCGCGGCCCCGCTGCGACCTCGCGCGCTTCCTCGCGGAACTTAGACGCGGCCCCGAGGGCTACATCGAGCGCGCGGCTCAAGTCATCAAGGCCGAAGGCGGGGAAACGGCGTATTCCGACTCCGACGACCTGTCGCTCATGTTCGCCGCCGGCGTCAAACCGGTCGGCAAGGAGGAACTCTCTTTCCTCAAGCCCGACTGGCTCCTGCTTTCGCCGTGGCTGCGCCTGGACCCGCAGACGGAGATCGCGGTCTCGGCGTTGGCGACGGGCGGGTTTTATGAGCTGGTCCCGGTGCCGGCGCCGCTCCTGTTGTGGCAGAACAACCCCGACCCGCTCTTTCACGATTTCTCGCCTAAAACCGGGACCTTGCCGCTGTTTAAACGCAGACATAGGTCTTTGGACCCACGGACGCGTAGGCCTTAAGGGCTGGCGCGGCGGGAGTTCATCCGTTACTCTACTGGGGATGACTCGTCCACGCGAGAGTTCCCGGATTCTTCTGGCGGCGCTTCTGCTGAGCGCGACCTTGCCCGCGCGCGCCGAGAACCCGGAGGCCGCCGTTCCGGTGCCGAACGCCGATCCGAGAAAAGCCGGCCCGGCCATAGTCGATCCAATCAAGGACGCCTGCGACGCGGAGGCCGTCGCCGTAAGGCTCAACGACCCCGCCGCGCCCGCCGATTTGATCGGTCCATCTCCGGATCCCGCGCCGAAGCGCACGAAGGAAGCCCAGAGCACCGCCAACCGCCTCGGTGCCGGGGTGGAGGGGGAGACGGACAACGCGGGCCAGACCTTAAAGTGGAAGCGCAGCGGCACGAAGGCGCAATGCCGCGCGAAGCTTCATCGGCTCCAGCGCGATTTCCCGGGCCGCGTCCCTTTCGAGCCGACGACGCAGGAGCGCGTCGCGCAGTTGCGCCGGCGCCGCGACGAGCTGATTCCAAGGGTTCGGCTACTCGTTCGTCCACGCCGGAAGGGCGACGAATTGGGGCACGAAGCCGCTCGTGGACGGATTGCGCAAGATCGCCGCGTACATGCGCGGCGGGGGCCGGGCCGACACCGATCTCGCCATCGGCGACATCTCGAGTGCCAACGGCGGCCAGCTCGGCGGCCACTTGTCGCATCAGACGGGCCGCGACGTGGACATCGGGTTCTACATGACCGACGAAAACGACAAGCCGGTGGCCACGCAGGGATTCGCGCGCTTTGCCTCGGGCCGCGACGGCCTCACCGGCTCCAGCGGCGGACGGAAAGTCCGCTTCGATGCGCAGCGCAACTGGTTCTTGGTCCAGGCGATCCTCGCCAACAGCGATCCCGCCTTCAAGCCGACGCATATCTTTATCGCCAATCACCTCAAATCGGCGATTCTCGCCGCGGCAGGCGCCAGCCCCGACCGCGCCCGCGCCGCCGCGCTGATGTCCTACTGGCCCGGCCACGACAACCACCTGCATCTGCGGGTTGACTAAGCCCCGCCCCCGAAGTGATAAGATTGCGGCCGTGAAACTCGTCTTGGCTTTCGTCCTCTTCGCCTGCGGCGTTCGCGCCGAACACATCGCGGAGTTCTTCCGCCTCGACCTCGCCGGCCGCCTCCTCTAGCGCGTTGCTTGCCCTCCTGCGGACATGATAAGATCATCGTCGTCGCCCAGTTGGCGCAGTGGTAGCGCGTTCCCTTGACATGGGAAAGGTCACAGGTTCAAATCCTGTACTGGGCACCATTTTCCCGCCGAGGCCTATCCGGTGCTTTTCCCGGAGCGGGCCTCGCTTGTTTCGGCCACGTTTTGTAACACGCCGGTGCTTGTCGGCGCCGCATTCGAATGTTATCATGGGCGGGACGATTAGACGTCCTCTGTCGTTATCGCCATTATCCTTGATTATCAACATTTATTTCTCCCAGGAGCCATGCTGAAGATGCCCGCCGTCGCGGCCGCTGACGAAGATCCGAACTCGCAGGCGGCGCTCGACACGCTGCGCCATTCCTGCGCGCATGTGCTGGCCCAGGCCGTGCAGGAGCTGTTTCCGGGCACGAAGCTGACGATCGGCCCCGCCATCGAGCACGGGTTCTACTACGATTTCGATTCCCCGCACCGTTTCACGGAAGAAGACTTCAAGGCGATCGAGCGCAAAATGCTCCAGATCGCCGAGGGTAATCACTCATTCCAAGGCCAGGAAGTTTCCTACGAGGAGTCGAAGAAGTACTGGACCGAGCGCGGGGAACCGTACAAGCTCGAATTGCTCGAGCAGTTCAAGGCTGAAAAACTCACTCACTACACGCACTCGACCTTCACCGACCTGTGCCGCGGCGGCCACACGCCGAGCACCAAGGCCATCCGCCATTTCAAGCTCCTGACGGTCGCGGGCGCCTATTGGCGCGGCGACGAAAAGAAGGCGATGCTTCAGCGCATCTACGGCACCGCGTGGCCGACGAAGCAGCAGCTGGACGATCATCTCAAGATGCTCGAAGAAGCTAAAAAGCGCGATCATCGCAAGATCGGTCCCGCCCTCGATCTGTTCAGCATTCAGGAACTCGCCGGGCCCGGATTGATTTTCTGGCATCCGAAAGGCGGCCGCATGCGCCTGATCATGGAAGACTGGCTGCGCTGTGAGGCGCTCAAGCGCGGCTACGACATGGTCTACACGCCGCACATCGCCAACGCGGACCTCTGGCATACCTCGGGGCACACCAGCTTTTACAAAGAGAACATGTTCGGCGAGATCGAGGTCGAAAAAGCCGACTACATGCTCAAGCCGATGAACTGCCCGTTCCACATCCTGATCTACCAGAGCCATCTGCGCAGCTATAAGACGCTGCCCCTGCGCTTCGCGGAGCTCGGCACGGTGTACCGCTACGAGCGCTCCGGCGTCCTGCACGGCCTCATGCGCGTGCGCGGCTTCACCCAGGACGACGCCCATATTTTCTGTACTCCGGACCAAATCGAATCGGAGGTTGAGGGCTGCGTCGATTTCGCGCTCGAGGTGTTCAAGACCTACGGATTCACGAAGTACGCCATGGAGGTCTCGACTTGGGATCCGGAAAAGTCCTCCGCCTACAGCGGGGAAGCCGCCGAGTGGGAGCGGGCAACGGCGGCGCTCGAGAGCGTGCTCAAGCGGCGCGGACTCCCCTATAAACTTTGCAAGGGGGAGGCGGCGTTCTACGGCCCGAAGATCGACATGAAGCTCATCGACGCGATCGGGCGCCCTTGGCAGCTCTCGACCGTTCAGTTCGACTTCAACCTGCCCAAGAAGTTTCACCTCGAGTTCGTCGGCTCCGACGGCGCGCGCCACCGGCCGCTGATGGTTCATCGCGCGCTGTACGGCTCGATCGAGCGCTTTTTCGGCATCCTCATCGAGCACTACGCCGGCAACTTCCCCTTGTGGCTGGCGCCCACACAGATCAAGATTTTGACGCTCACCGACGAGCAGATCAAACCGGCCGAGGCGCTGCTCCAGACTTTCCTGGCCGCGGGCCTGCGCGCCGAGCTCGACGGCCGTCCGGAGAAGATCGGCCACAAAATCCGCGAAACGACCCTTGAGAAGGTGCCGTACATGATCGTGCTCGGCCCCAAGGACGTCGCAGCGGGCACGCTCGCGGTGCGCCTGCGGGACGGCCGCCAGTTCAACGGCCTCAAACCCGGCGACTTCGTCAAGAAGCTGACCGACGAAGCCGCCACGAGGCAAACGGCCCCCGTTTGGGAATAGGAAGAATGAAAAAACTTCTGCTTGTCGCGATCCTGTCGGCGTTCGCCGTCTCCTCCCGCGCGGCGAAGCCGGACTTTGACGCCGCGGCCGAAGAGGCCGCGTTCAACGCCGCCGCGCAGATGTTCTCGGAGACGGGCCGCGATAAGCTGGCCGTCGTGCAGGCCTTCGAGAACTTCATCAGCCAATTTGCGCGCTCGCCGCGCCGCGCCGACGCCGACTTCCTCATGGGCGAGGCGTACATGCAGCACGCGCTGTCGATATTGAAGGCGGAGGCGACCGCGAAAAAGTCATCGTCGGCCCGGCTGCTTGCCCCCAAAAACCCCGCCGCGGTGAAGGCTCTGTCGGACGCGCGCAAGGCCTATCAGTCGGTGCTCGGAGATAAGAAGTCGGGCCTGGCGCCTTCGGCGCAATATCGCCTCGGCGAGGTCGCCTACAACGAGAAGGACTGGGAGAAGGCCGTCGCGGAACTTAAGGAGGTCGACAGCCGCCACCCCAAGGCCTACATCAACCCCGAAGCCCTGATGGGGATCATCTACGCGGACCTGGCACTCGAGCAGTTCTCCTCGGCCGAGGCGAATTTGTTTCTGCTCGGCGAGACCTTTCCGACCTTCCTGAAGGAGCCCGTCGTGCTGTACGCGCAGGGCGTCGTCGCCCTGCACAAGGGCGACTACGCGGGCGCTGAGCGCGCGCTCAAGCAGATCAGGACCGCCGAGGCGCAGTACTACCTCGGCAAGACCTACCTGCTGTCCAAGCGCGCCTACCTCGCGGCCGCGGCGTTCGAAAACCTGATCCGTGACTTTAAGGACTCCGATTTGAAGGAAGAAGCTCAGTTTTTCATCGGCGACTCGTTCTTCCTCGCCGAGGACTACAACGGCGCCATCTCGAAGTACCAGACCTTCATCGCCCTGTATCCGGAAAGTCCGCTGCGCGTGTCCGCGTTGTTTCGCATCGGCTCGTCCTACTTCCAAAAGAAGGACTATGTCGAGGCGCGCGCCAACTTCCAGGCCGTGCTCGACCGCTACCCCAAGGATTTCTTCGCGCCGTTGGCGCAGTTCTTCACCGCCGAGTCGCACCTCGTTTCCGGCCAGACGCGCGAGGCGCTGTTCGCCTACACGAAGGTGATCACGCAGTACCCCGACGCGGTCAAGATCACGCCGCTCGCCTACTTCAAGCTTTCGTGGTGCCAGCTCCAGGTCGGCGACTTCATGCAGGCGATCCAGACGGCCTCGAACTTCGTCGCTCAGTATCCGAACCACACCTTGGCCAAGAACGTCTACCTCATCATGGCCAACGCGCAGATCGCGCTGAAGCGCTACGTCGAGGCGACGTCGTCGCTGCAGCGCATCATCGACCTCGCACCCTCCTCCGACATCGCCGAGCAGGCGCTTTTCTCCATTCTGAAGAACCAGTACGACCAGAAGGCGTTCAACTCGATTTTGACCTCGTATCAGTTCATCTTCCGCCACCTGCCGCCGTCAAAGTCGAAGTGGCGCTCGATGAGCTACCTGTACGCCGCCGAGGCCTATCTTGGGATGAACCAGACGGACGAGGCCGCGGTCATCTACGAGATGATTTTGAAGGTCTATCCCGACGACCCCGCGGCCTTTTACGCGCAGGACGGCCTCGCCTGGTGCCACTCCTACAAGGGCGAAGACGTGCTGGCACTCGAAGCGCGCCAGAAGCTCAAGGACATGATGGCGGTGGCGACCTCTTCGTTCTCCTTTACGGGACTTAACGAGCTCGGCATCGCCGATTCGATGTTCAATCAGAAGAACTACGAGGACTCCTACCAGCTTTACGAGAAGTTCGCCCGCGAGAACCCGAAAGCCGCCGAGGCGCCCTCGGCGCTGTACCGGGCGGCGATGAGCTCGTATCACCAGCGCTTCTACACGCAGGCCATCGATCTGTGGAAGAAGCTCGTCACGCAGTACCCCAACGCGAAGGACTCGACGCTCGCCCGTTCGCAGATCGCCGACACCTTGTTCCGCGCGCAGAAGTACGGGGAAGCCATAGGGGCTTACCGTGAAATCCTGGCCGCCGATCCGAAGGGTTCCGGCGCTCCGATCGCGCATCTGCGCCTAGCGCAAGCCGCCTTTAACGCCAAGGATGACGCGTCCGCGATCAAAGCGGTCTCGGAACTCGTCGCCAATTTCCCCGCGGCCCCCGAGGCCAACGACGGCCTGGACATCCTCGAGGGCGTCTTCGACCGCAGTCGCGGCCTCGACTTCAAGGCGACCCTGCGCCTGATCGTGACTTCTCAGCCTTCGACGCCGATAGGCGGAGAAGCGCAGTTCCGTCTCGCGCGCCGCGCGTTCGAGGCGAAGGATTTCGCGTCGGCCGCCGCCGATTTTCAGAAGTTCTCGGTGGACTTCACGAACCATCCCGAGCTTCCGAAGGCGCAGTTCTACCTCGGCGAGAGCTATTTCAACCAGAGCAAGTGGCAGGACTCCATCCCGGCGTTCGAACGACTATTAGGCAACTTCGAGAAGTCCGATGACACGGCCCTGGCCGTGTTCCATCTGGCGAGCGCCTACTACAACCTGGAAAAGTTCGACGAGGCGACTCGCCATTACGCGCGTTTGATTGAAGAATATCCGGCTTCGCCGTATGTGGCTCCCGCCCAATTCAACTTAGCGCTCGCGTATAAGAAGCTCGGCAAGCTCGACATGGCGCAGTACGCCTATCAGAAGTACGTCGCGGCGGCCAAGCCCGGCGACGCGCAGGCGCAGAACGCGCTGTGGGAGACTTATCAGATTCAGCGCGACCGCAAGGATTACGATGGGGCAGTCGCGACGCTCGAACAGATCAAGAACGGCGGCAAGGCCGACGGGGAGCTGGCGCTCGAGGTGATGTACCGCATCTCCGAGGTGAACACCGCCGCCGGGCGTCCTGACGCTTCCCAGACGACCTGGGAGAAGATGCGGACGATGAAGCCGCTGAATTCCGCGTTCCGGCTTCAGGCGCTCGCGAAGCTCGGAGAGGCGTACGAGAAAGCGGGCGACCTTTCCTCCGCCGCCGACGTGTACGAGGACTACGCGCGCGCGGCTGCGAAGGACCTGGCGCAGAAGGCGGCGGCGCGGGCGGCGCTTCTTCGTAAATCGCCGGGGGGCGCCAAGGTCAAGAAGGCGGCCTCGGCCAATCCGACTCCGGACGTCGACGGCCAGGTCCCGCCCGAGGGCGGGGGCACGATGGTGATGCCGGCCGACGACGCGCCGGCGAAGAAAGCGGCCGTTAAAAAAGCGCCGAAGTCCGCCGCTAAAGGCCGCCGGGGCGGCGGCGCCCCTCCAGAACCGAATTTGCCGGGCATGCCGGCGGCTCAAGACATTCACTAGACTCGAGGAGAACCGATGGGAGACATTCACATTCTGGCGCTGTTCCAGCAAAGCTTTACTCTCGTCATCATGTTTTTCTGTTCCGTTCTCTCCATCACCTTCGCGCTCGAGCGCTGGTGGTACTTCCGCACGGCGCAGGCCCTTCCCGATGAGGTGCTCGGCCACGTTCGCAAGAACCTCGAGGGCGGCAAGACCGACGTCGCCGCGGCCTACTGCTCGAAGCATCCTTCGGCGGTGGCTCAGGTCGTCCATTACGGCCTCCTCCACGCCGCTCGATCGCGCAAGGACCTCGAGGAGCTCATGCTGACGAAGCTTAAGGAGGAGCGCCTCAAGCTCGAGCGCTTCCTCGGCGTGCTCGGCACTTTGGGCAACATCTCGCCCTTCATCGGACTGTTCGGCACGGTCGTGGGCATCATCAAGGCCTTCCGCGACCTGGCCGCTTCCGGCACCGGCGGGCCCGCCGTCGTCGCTCGGGGCATCGCCGAGGCGCTCGTCGCCACGGCGGCCGGCCTGCTCGTCGCCATCCCGGCGACGATCCTCTACAACTACTTCATGCGCCGCTTGAAGGTCATCACCGTCGACATGGAGATCGCGTCGGCGCGGCTGCTCGTGATGCTCGGGGCGAAATAGGAGACCGTCATGGCCGGCGCAAGCCAGAAAGAAGACGAACCGATCACCGCGATCAACGTCACCCCGTTGGTGGACGTGTGCCTGGTGCTCGTCATCATCTTTATGGCCGTGGCCCCCATGGCGGTCACGCTCGGCATCAAGGTCCTGGAGACCCGGCGCTCGAATGCCGAGGGCAAGGCGTCCGTGGACGAGAACGTCAACATCAAGATCACGCCGGACGGGGCCATCTCCGTCAACGGCACGAAGACCGACGGCGTGACGTTTCGCGGCGTGCTGGCCGCGGCCCTGCTGTCCAGCAAGGACAAAATGGTGATCGTGACCGCCGACGCGACGAACAAGGTCGGGCTTGTCGTGTCGGTTCTCGACGCGTCGAAGCAGGCGGGCGCGCTCAAGCTCGCCGTGATGAAGGCCGATATGAAGCCCGGAGGCGGCAGCTGATGGCCGGCGGAAACATCGAGTCGGACGATCCCATCACCGACATCAACATCACGCCCCTTGTGGACGTGTGCCTCGTCCTCGTGATCATCTTCATGGTGACCGCCCCGCTTTTTTCCGATCCTCCCATCAAGGTCGACCTGCCTTCCGCCCACACGCACGAAGGGGAGGAGGGCGACAAAATCACCATCACGCTCTCCAAGGACGGCGAATACGCGATCGACGCCCAAAAGTTCACCGACCCGAAGCTGCTGGGCGACGCGCTCAAAGTCGCGCTTTTGCAGAAAGACTCGAAGATGGTCGTGCTTCGGGCCGATCGGGAAGCCCTTCATGGGCAGCTCACCGATTTGATGGCGCGCGCGAAGGACGCGGGAGCCCAGTCTTTGACGATCGCGACGGAACAGCTGAAATAATAGGGTGTCTAAGGGATTATGACTCAGAGAGTGCCGGCCTCGGTGCTGATCTCGCTCGCGTTCCACGCGGGCCTGCTGGTCTTGTTCATGGGCATGGTCAAGGAAGGACCCAAGCACGCCGCGCAGATCATAGAGGGCGTGGATCTTTTGATCGCGCCGTCCCGCCCGCGGGCCGTCGTGAAGCCGGTGTTGTCGACGATGGACTTCCTCAAGATGGCGCTGCCCGCCGTCCCGCGCCGCGCCGCCCTGCAAGCCGTGGACCTTAAGCTCCCGGATAAGCCCAAGCCGCTGCTCGCCGACGCCCCAAAGCTCGAGGAAAGCACGCGCAAGCTGGCGCCCAAGCTCGAAGCCCTTGATCTCGCCCGCGCGCGCGTCTCGGCCGCGAAGGTGGACGCCGAGCCGATGAGCCGCCGCCGCGCCGCGGAAACTTTGGCGGCCCTTCCCAAGCTCGAGGAAGTCGGCCGCCGCCGCGTGAAGAACCTGCCCGAGGCCATCGCCCTCGAAGACCGGCGCCGCGAAGCCACGGCGATTCTCGGCGGCGCCCTCGACTCGCCGCGCCCGATGAGCCGGCGCCAGGTCATGGCCGCCGCCGCCACTCTCACCGAGGCGGAGGAGGCGCCCGCGCCCGCCGCCCGCAAGGGCCTGTCCGTGCTTCCCGACGCGCTCGAACTGCGGCCGCGCGTCGACGCGGCGGTCGCGCCTCAGTTCGAGAAGATCGACGCCGCACCCAAGCTCGAGCGCCGCCAGGCCGCGGCCGCGACGGAGGACGGCCCGAAGAAGGGCGTCGAGATTGAAGGCCCGCTCAAGGACCGCAAGGTTGTCGCCGCCGTGATCCCCAAATTCCCCGACTGGGCCAAGACGCAGGGCATGATGGAGGCCGAGGTCGCCATCCGCTTCAACGTGGACGCCGACGGTCTGGTGATGCCGGGCATGCGTGTCGAGCGCACCTCGGGCTACGGTCGCCTCGACCGGCTTTGCCTGGACAGCCTGCGCAATTGGACCTTCGCCCCCGCGCCCGGTTCCGGCGCCCAATGGGGCGTCATCACCTTCCGCTTCATACTGGAGTAACCATGAAAATATTTTTCATCGTACTGACTTTCGCCGTCGACGCCGGAGCACAGGCTCCCAAGCTTCCGGGCACCAACGCCTCGGCGCCGGCGTCGTCGGGCGGGATGCCCGTCGAGGTGGTCATCAGGGCCGAAGGCGCGGGCTCCAAGCTCAACGACGTCAAGCCGCCGCTTAAGATCGAAGTGGACCCATTCGAGACGATTCGACCGTCGCTCAAGCCCGATGAGAACCTGCTCCTTGCGGTGTCGCCGTTGACCGTGTCGTGGCGCCGTACTCATCCTGAAAGTCTGCTGAACGAGCGCGTGATCCAGCCGTGGCGCACGACCTTCAGCCAGCGTTCCGGCATCGGCTTCAAGATCAAGGAACAGCTTGAGGCGCTGCTCAATGGGAAGCTCGAGCCCAAGGAAGCGCGCAAGTGGGGCTGGAGCCTCACGATCGCAGACGAGGAAGGCCGGGTCTTCCACAATTACTCCGGCTCCGGCGATCCGCCCGAAGAAATGCTGTGGACCGGACAGAACGAGCAAGGCGAGTGGGTGCGGGCGGGGCGTTCTTATTCGGCCGTTTATACTTTTACGAGCCCCGACGGCTCGCCGCGCACGACGGTCGGCAAGCCGCTGCTCTTCAAAGGCATCGTCCATCAAGAGGACACCGGCCTCCACCTGAGCCTCGACTCCTCCGCCTTGTTCGGCACGAGCAAGAACGCGACCGAGCTTCAGTCCCCGGCGGGACCCGACCTGCTGCGCTCGGCCGCCGACCTCATCAAGCGCAAATTCACCGGCATCCCGATCTCCGTGCGCGTATTCGCCAACACCAAGGAGCTCGGCGACGCCCAGGCCAAGTCCATTTCGGACGTTCTCCTGCGCGAGCTCATGGTCGCCACGCGCCACGTGGGCGTGGACGCGACGCGAGCACCCTTCTCCGATCAGCGCGTGGAGATCGTGCTCCTCAATCGCTAGAGGTTCAGCGCGCGTGACGGTCGCGCTACACCCATGGTATTGACAGCACAGAGGAACCGCACCGGTCGGCGCTGTAGCCGTGGTTTCAGCGTTCAGGGGGCCAGATGTCCGAATCTGGGGGGTATTCGCCGATCTGGCTTGCGTAATGGTGAGGCCATTCGCGATGCCATTGCCTCCCCCAACCCCGGGATGAGGAGTAGCGGTAAGATGACTATTCGGCTACCGCATCCAGTCGGGCAGTTCGATTTTCGACTCGGGCGCGTCATCGATCCACAGCGGACTCAAAGCGGCTCACCAGTTTTTTGTGATGGATGTGAGTTTCACGGGCAGCCCTCAGCGCTTGGATGAAATCCTCTTTTTGAATCCGGGTCGTGATACCCCATTGCTTGGAGAGCTCGGAACTCTCCTCGTGGGCTTCAGCCAGGGATTTGAAGCTGGCGATGTCATGGTCCAATACGTCGGTCGAGCCCAGAATCGCTTCCCTCAACCGGGCGTGATCCGTTCCGGGCCATGGAAGGGAAAGGAAGGACTTCAAGATCACTTCCGCTCGGCGATATTTCAACGTCCACTCGCGAGGCAAGGGTTGCGATAGTTCCTGCTGCAGCGCTTGCAGGGTGTTTTCGAGCACCCACCCCAGGCGTTGCCCCAAACCGATCTCAAGGAACTGTACCTGGAGCTTTTTGAGATTGACGCGGTTGATGTTTTCCACGATCACGGGAGCAACCGCCGTGATTTGCCGCGAGGATTCCGCGGAGACCAGTGCTTCCCGCACGGCATTGGCGACGTCTTTGAAGGCTTGAGTCGGCAGCGTTTCAGGCGATTCGTGTAGATGCGTGGCGCCGAAGCGCGCCAGGGCGCTTTGAATCTGGTCGGATCTTCCCGGCTTGGTCGTGGAGAAGTAGTCGACCGGCACGTTGAAGGTCTTGAGAATCAGCAGCAGATGATCGGCCGTGAAGAATCCCTGCCCGCGTTCCAGTTCTGAGAGGTAGTTTTGGGAGATGCCGAGAAGCTCCGCGAGTTTTTTCTGAGTCCAACGGCGCTCCGTGCGTAGCGCGCGAATGCGCTCGCCAATAGGGTGGGGACGACGAAGCTGTTTGATAGTCATATCGGTATATTGATTAATATATCGCTATAGCGATATTATAGGCTGATAATGCATGTTTTTCAAGGGGAAACATATTGACGCCGCCTGAAACAAGAGATTATCATTACGCAGCGGGAGTAGGCGTTGGAGGCGGGTCTCAAGCCTTGACTGCATTGGCGCTCCCTGGTCGACGATGGAGGCTGGACTTTTTAAAACGGAACGAATGAACCACAAAGACACTAAGACACATGGGACTGTTGCTGTTGACACGCGGGGGGGAGGGTTGCTATCTAGCGTGTATGGCCAAGACCATCTACAGCTTCGGGGAACTGTCGGATGTCCGCGCGGTGTCGCGGCTCGACCGCGAGGCGGCGCGCGCGCTGCTGGGCGGGAAGGGGGCGGGGCTTTTCGAGATGTCGCGCATCGGCCTGCCGGTGCCTCCGGGATTTACGGTCACGACCGACGTGTGCCGCGCGTACTACGCGCGCAAGACGGAGAAGGGGCTCACGCGCCACGCGATGCGTCACCCGGACCGTTCCGAGAAATCGATCGGGCGAGAGGTGGTCGCCGAGTTCCTCGCCGCCGTCAAGAAGCTGGAGAAATCCACCGGCCGGAAGTTCGGCGAGATCGGCAACCCGCTTCTCGTCTCCGTGCGCTCGGGCTCGAAGTTCTCCATGCCCGGGATGATGGACACCATTCTCAACCTCGGTCTTAATGATAAAACCGTGCGAGGCCTGGAAGCGCAGACGGGCAACCCGCGCTTCGCGTGGGACTGCTACCGCCGCTTCATCGCCATGTTTGGAAACGTGGTCAAGGGCATCGACAAGGACAATTTCGAGTCCGCCTTTCGTCAGGTCAAGGCGCGGGCCGACGTGCAGAACGACGCGGACCTCTCCACGCAGTCCCTCCAGAAGCTCGTCGCGATCTTCCATGATATCTATAAAGAGCATTCCGGCTTCCCGTTCCCGCAGGAGCCCGCAGACCAGCTGCGCCTGGCGGTCACCGCCGTGTTCGAGTCGTGGAACAATCCGCGGGCGATCGCCTACCGCAAGCTCAACCGCATCCCCGACGACCTGGGCACCGCGTGCACGGTGCAGGCGATGGTGTTCGGCAACATGGGTGCTGACTGCGCCACCGGCGTGGGCTTCACGCGCGACCCCGGCACCGGAGAACGCGCTTTTTACGGCGAGTTCCTCGTGAACGCTCAGGGAGAAGACGTCGTGGCGGGCATCCGCACGCCGCGGCCGCTCTCCGAGCTCTCGGATTCGATGCCGCAGACCTACAAGCGCCTGCGCGCGATCTCCAACAAGCTCGAGAAACATTACGGCGACGTCCAGGACATGGAGTTCACGATTGAGAAGGGCCGCCTCTACATGCTCCAGACGCGCACAGGCAAGCGTTCGGCCATGGCCGCACTTCGTATCGCCGTTGACATGGTTGAGGAAGGCCTCATCACTCCCGACCAGGCCGTCATGCGTCTGACCCCGGAACAGCTCGACGAACTTCTCCGGCCCGTCTTCGACGAAACCGCTTCAGCTGCGGCGCTGGTGCTCGCCAAGGGCCTGCCCGCCGGTCCGGGTGCTGCGACCGGCCGCGTCTACTTCTCCGCCGACAGCGCCGTCGCGCAGGCCAAGCACGGCCCGGTTATTCTCGTGAGGCCGGAGACGAATCCCGACGACATCCACGGCATGGCCGCGGCCGAGGGCATACTGACCGCCACCGGCGGGATGACCAGCCACGCGGCCGTCGTGGGCCGCGGCATGGGCAAGGTCTGCGTCGTCGGCTGCGGCGCGCTCGACATTCAAGAGCGCGCCGGGAAGATGAATGTCCGCGGCGAGACCCTGAAGGAGGGGGACTGGATTTCCCTCGACGGCTTCAAGGGCCGCGTTCTCGCGGGCCGCGTCGAGACGCAGCCTTCCGAGATCCTCGAGGTGCTGTTGGGCAAGCGCCCCGCGGCGAAGTCGGAGCTGTACCGGCGTTACAAGACGTTTATGGGTTGGGCCGATTCGGCTCGTACGCTGGAAGTCCGCGCCAACGGCGATACTCCCGAAGACGCGCGCACGGCGACCGCTCTGGGTGCTGCCGGCATCGGTTTGTGCCGCACGGAGCACATGTTCTTCGGCGAGGACCGCATACCGAAAGTGCTGGCGATGATTCTCGCGGATTCCGAGATGGAGCGCCATGCGGCGGTCAAGGCGCTCTATCCGCTGCAGAAGGCCGACTTCAAGGCGATCTTCAAGACGATGCGCGGCCGCCCGGTCACGATCCGTACCATCGACCCGCCCCTGCACGAGTTCCTTCCTCGAACGCGCGAGGACGCGCAGGCGGCGGCCGCCAAGCATGGCCTTGACGCCGCGAAGCTGTGGTCGAAGACCTTGGAGCTCAAGGAGTCCAACCCCATGCTCGGCCACCGCGGCTGCCGCCTGGGCATCACCTATCCCGAGATCACCGACATGCAGGCGCGCGCGATCCTGTCGGCCGCCTGCGAGCTCGGCCGCGAGGGCATCGTGGTCGCACCCGAGATCATGATCCCGCTCGTCGGCCACGTCACCGAGCTACGCCATCAGAAAAAACGCATCGCGGCCATCGCCGAGGAGGGGTTCAACGAGAACGGCTCCTGCATCCGCTATCAGGTGGGCACCATGATCGAGGTGCCGCGCGCCGCCCTCACCGCTGGCGAGATCGCCGAAGAAGCGGAATTTTTCTCCTTCGGCACGAACGACCTCACCCAGATGACGCTCGGCTACTCGCGCGACGACTACGGCCGCTACATCGGCGAGTACATGGAGATGAAGATCCTCGACGCGGATCCCTTCCGCACGCTGGACCGTTCCGGCGTCGGCCGCCTCGTGCGTCTGGCCGTCGCGGAGGGCCGCAAGTCCCGCCCGACCTTGAAGGTCGGGGTTTGCGGCGAGCATGGCGGCGACCCGGCTTCGATCCGCTTCTTCCATGACGCGGGCCTGGGCTACGTGTCCTGCTCGCCCTACCGGGTGCCGATCGCGCGGCTGGCGGCGGCGCAGGCCGCGATCGCGTCGAAAGCGCTGACGAACTGACCGCCGTTCGCGTGCGTGCGCGACTATCCTCAAGGATAGTCTGTCTTTGAGCTATTCGCGGCGCAGATCTTCCAAGGTGTGTCCGGCGAGCTTGAGTATTCGGAGCAGCAGACCTTTGTGAAGATCGCGTTGGTGCATCGGAATGGATAAGTGCCGCTGCGCCTCGTTATGGGTCATGATCAGATGGAATCCCTTCTGGCGCCTCTCGACCCAACCCATTCGCTTCAAGAAGCGGACGAGGTCTTTCGAAGCGACCGGCACGGTTAGACCGTCGCCGTCACCTCGCCCAGATCGACGACGCGATGAAGGGGACGAGGGGGGAGTTTGCCGTCCTCGCGGCAGACCTCGAGAAAGAGTTGGAGAGCCTCTTCGAGATCCTTTTTCGCCGTGGATGATGTTCGCCCGATGCCGTAAACGCCAGGCAGGTCGGGGAGGTACGCCCAAAACCCCCGGCCTTCCTTGACGACTACGGCGTCGTAGCGGAACGTCATACCCTTCATACGATTAGGGTAGCAGGAAAGTTGCATAGCCGCCACCCGTCCGGAGTGGAAAAAGAGCGCCAAAAACGCTAGGATCAGTCCTCGGCCGGCGTCAAGCCGGCTCCCGGAGGACTCATCATGGCCATCAAAGTCGGCATCAACGGTTTCGGACGCATCGGGCGCCTCGTCATGCGCGCCTCCCTCAAGAATCCCGACATCCAGGTCGTCGCGATCAACGATTTGACGGACGCGAAGATGAATGCGGGCCTGTTCAAGTACGATTCGACCTTTGGACCATATCCGGGCACCGTGGAAGCCGTCGGCAACGACCTCAAAATCGACGGCCGACTCATCAAGGTGTTCGCCGAAAAGGATCCCGCGAAGCTCCCCTGGTCTTCCGTCGGCGCCGAGATCGTCATCGAGTCCACCGGGCTGTTCACCGACGCCGAGAAGGCCAAGGGTCACCTCGTCGGGGGCGCTAAGAAGGTCGTGATCACCGCTCCCGCCAAGGGCGAGGACATCACCATCTGCATGGGCATCAACGACGAGCTCTACGATCCGGCCAAGCACACGATCATCTCAAACGCCTCCTGCACGACGAACGCGCTCGCCCCGCTGGGCAAAATCCTCGACGAGGTTTTCGGCATCAAGGCGGGCCTGATGACCACGGTCCACGCGTACACCAACGATCAAAATCTGCTCGATCAGCGCCACTCCGACCTGCGCCGCGCCCGCGCGGCCGCCGTTTCCATGATCCCGTCCTCGACGGGTGCGGCGAAGGCGATCGGCCTCGTGTGCCCGAACCTGAAGGGCAAGCTCAACGGCTGTGCGATCCGCGTGCCGGTGCAGGACGTCTCCATCGTGGACCTGACCGTCGTCGTCAACAAGCCCACCACGAAGGAGGCCGTCAACGAGGTCTTCAAGAAGGCGGCCGCTTCCGGCAAGCTCAAGGGCTTCCTGCAATATAACGAGGACCAGATCGTGTCGCGCGACGTGATGGGCAACGCGCATAGCTCGGTCTTCGACTCGACGCTCACCGACGTGATCGACGGAACGCTCGTGAAGGTGTTCGGCTGGTACGACAACGAGTGGGGCTACTCTAACCGCGTCGTGGACCTCGTCGCCTACATCGCCAAGAAGTCGGCCGTGGCCGCCTAGCCCGGTTGAAAAAGCGGCACGCGACGGTCATCGGCGTTCCCCTCGATTACGGCGCCTCTAAAAAGGGCGCCTCGGGCGGGCCCGCCGCCATACGCCGGGCGAATCTCGTCGAGGGCCTCGAGGCGCTCGGCCTCGAGGTCACCGACGCCGGCGATCTGGCCATCCCCAAGGTCGCCGCCGCCGCGAAGGGCAGGCTCAAGAACGGTACCGCCATCCTCAAGGTCTGCCAAAATCTGGAAAAACAAACCTATGAGGCCGTGGCCAACGGCTCGGTTCCGATCACGCTCGGCGGCGACCACTCGCTGGCCGTGGGTTCCGTCTCCGGCGTCGCCCGCGCGTTCCGCGACAAGGGGCGCAAGGTCGGCCTGATCTGGGTGGACGCGCACGCCGACATCAACACCCCCGAGTCCTCGCCGACCGGGAACGTGCACGGGATGCCGCTGGCGCACCTCCTCGGCATGGGGCACAAGGATTTCGCGCGCCTGGGCGGGTTCTCGCCCAAGATCGACCCGCGCAACGTCGTTCTCGTCGGTATTCGCGACGTGGACCGCGCCGAGGCGGTCAACATCCGCAAGTCGGGCATCCGCGTTTTTTCGATGCAGGAGATCGACCGCTACGGCATGGGTGTGGTGACCGAGCAGGCCATCGACATGGCCAGCGACGGCACCGCCGGCTTCCATTTGAGCTTTGATATCGACGTGGTGGACCCGGGCAACGCCCCGGGGACCGGCACGGTCAAGCGCGGCGGCCTCACCTACCGCGAGTCCCACCTGCTCATGGAATTGTGCGCCGACTCCGAGCGCATGATCGGGCTTGATCTCGTCGAGGTCAATCCGCTCGAGGACACTCAGAACGCGACGGCCGTCCTCGCGTCCGAGCTCATCGCGTCCGCGATGGGAAAAAACATCTACTGATATGACCGACAAGCCGGCGCTCAAGCTCAAGCGCCTTCAGGACATGACCGTCAAGAACAAGCGCGTGCTGGTTCGGGTGGACTACAACGTCCCGATGAAGGGCTCCAAAATTGAGGACAACGCTCGCATCCGCGAGACGGTTAAGACGCTTGAGCATATCATCGCCGAAGGCGGAAGGTTGATTCTCATCGCGCATCTCGGCCGTCCGAAGGGCAAGGTTGAGCCGAAATATTCGTTGAAGCCGGTCGCCGTGGAGCTCGCCAAGCTGCTCAAGAAGCCGGTCGCGTTCGCGGACGACTGCGTCGGTCCAGTCGCCGAAAAGGCCGTTGCCGTTCTGAAGCCCGGCGACGTGCTGCTTCTCGAAAACCTTCGTTTTCATGCCGAAGAAGAAGCCAACGATCCCGCTTTCTCCAAAGCGTTGGCCAAGAACGGGGACATCTTCATCCAGGACGCCTTCGGTGTTCTCCACCGCGCGCACGCCTCGACGGTCGGCGTCACGCGGCACCTGTCCGGCGCGATCGGCTTGCTCGTCCAGCGCGAGCTCGAGTTTCTCGACCGCGTGATCGGCAACCCTCAGCGCCCGTTCCTCGCGATCATCGGCGGAGCGAAGGTCTCCGGCAAGCTCGCCGTGCTCGACAAGCTTTTGGAGCGCGTGGACGCGCTCCTCATCGGGGGTGCGATGGCCTACACCTTTCTCGCCGCGCAGGGCATCAATATCGGCAAATCGCTCCTTGAGAAGGACCAGATCGACGCCGCGAAGGCGATCATCGAGAAAGCCTACAACAAGAAGGTCGAGTGTCTCCTGCCGGCCGACCATCTCGTCGTGCGTGAGATCAAGGGCGACGCGGCGACGACCATTACCCAGGCCATGGCGATCCCGTCCGACATGATCGGCGTGGACATCGGCCCGCACACGATCGAATTCTTCAGCGAGCACATCGGGAAGGCGCAGACGATTTTCTGGAACGGGCCGATGGGCATCTTCGAGATGCCCGCGTTCGCCGCCGGCAGCAACGCGGTCGCCAAGGCGATGGCCGAGGCGACCGAAAAAGGGGCGATCACGATCGTCGGCGGCGGCGACAGCCTGTCGGTGCTCGCGAAGACCGGGCTCGCCTCGAAGATGAGCCACTGCTCCACGGGCGGAGGCGCTTCTTTAGAACTCCTCGAGGGCAAGGCCCTTCCCGGCCTGGTCGCTCTCGCCTCATAAAAAGGTACAATTAGACCTCCATGTATCACTTTCTATTAACCGTTCACATCAGCGCGTGCTTCGGCATGATCCTTTTCGTCCTGCTCCAGACCGGCCGCGGCGCGGGGCTGTCGATGTTCGGCGGCGGGGGGGACTCGCTGATCAACACGCCCAGCGGCTCCAGCTTCATGAAGAAGTTCACCGCCGGCCTGGCCGCGACCTTCGCCTTGACCTCGCTGCTTCTGACGCTTCTCTCGGACCGGACCGGCATGTCGAGCGTAACCTCGCGGACGCCGACTCTGCCCAACCCGATCCCGGTGGAAGCGCCGGCCGCGGCTGCGGCCACGCCTTCGTCTCCGGCGGCGTCCGACGCCTATAAGTCGATCGAGCCGGCGAAGTCCAAGCCGGGCGCTTCGAAAACCTCGAAGTAAAAGAGCAGCAAACCCGCGCACGGGTGGTGGAACTGGCAGACACATACGCTTGAGGTGCGTACGCCCGAAAGGGTTTGGGGGTTCGAGTCCCCCCTCGTGCAAAGTTTTTAATACGTGACTTCGAACTTCCTGCGGGCGTAGTCGGCCTTCGTCATGGTGATGATACCGCGCAAAGTATCTCCCTTGGAGTCGAAGGCGACGTCGCCGATCATCGCGCGCATGTCGGTGCGGCGCACGGCCTCGAGCACCTTGCGCCGGTCGGGGTCGCCGGCTCTGCGCAGGGCGACGAGGGCCACGCGCGCGGCTTCATAGCCGTAGTGGTCGTAGGTGCGCGGCACGGCCCCCGCCCAGCGCTTCTGGTAGCGTTCGACGAAGTCGGTGGCGCTCGGCAGAGCTTCCACCGGCACGCCGCCGACCGAGATGTACGCGCCGTCTCCGGCCGGCCCCGCGGCGTCGAAGAAGTCCGTGTTCTTCGTCGCGTCGCCCGATAGGAAGGCTCCTTTATATCCCGCGGCGCGGGGCCGCTTTTTGTGGAGGGACCCGCCCCCTTGACAACCCCCCGC
>OBEQ010980009.1_pt1 | contig 70843 bp, 74 predicted proteins | sample 1670901 | NCBI WGS metagenome assembly OBEQ01 (sample SAMEA104232315, study PRJEB22302) | groundwater metagenome | biome: forest; feature: aquifer; material: groundwater | place: USA | collected 2011-08-07 | depth 5.4 m
AATTAATTATTTATTTAAGTCCTCAATAAAAAAATAAACGATATTTGGGATAATATTTTTAATTGTATTTTTAATTATAAGTCCTTTAATAGCATCTTACTTAAAAATTAAAACAATTTATTTATTATTACTTGGTCCGTTCGTTTTATTCATTTTTTTAGTTCCCATAATAAGAGGAATGTTACAAGGACTGCAAATGTTTAAGTCATTTGGGTCAAACTTATTATTAGAAGGAATTTCTAAATTCTTTTTAGGAATTATATTAATATTATTTGGATTAGGAGTAAATGGTGCTATTATTTCAGTTGTCTTATCATATATTATAGCATTTTGGATAGGTTATAAATCATTAAAGAAAATACTGCCAAAAAAAGAAAAGAAATTTACAACTAAAGAAATTTACAAATACTCTATCCCAATAACCCTAATTTTAATTGGTTTAACAGCATTTTATACAATAGATATACTATTAGTAAAGCATTTTTTTACAGATGATGAGGCTGGTCATTATGCTGCAATTTCTACTTTAGCAAAAATATTATTCTTTGGATCATATTCAATAACACAAGTTATGTTTCCTAAAGTTTCCGAACTTTATGCGAAAAATCAACCGCATAAACATTTATTATACAAATCTTTGTTAATGATGTTATTATTTTTAATTCCAGTAATATTAATTTATTTTTTATTTTCTAACTTTATAATTAGTTTGGTTTATGGAAAAGCATATTTAGAAGCTGCAGGCTTACTTGGCTGGTTCTCTATTGTAATGGGTTTATTTTCTTTAATTTATACGTTATCATTTTATCAATTATCTATAAACAAAACTAAATTTTTATATATATTATTTTTTCTTAATATATTAGAAGTTGTTTTAATTTATATTTTTCATAATACCCTGGCTCAAATCATAGAAATATTAGCCTTTTTAATGCTTTCACTATTTATAATTATGTTACTACAAGTAATATTTTCAAAAGATGGTAAAACTCTCTATAATAATCCCAGCTTATAATGAAGAAAAAAGAATTTCTAGAACTTTAGAGAGTTATCTAGATTTTTTTAATAAAAGATTACAAGATTTTGAGATTATTGTTGTTGTAAATAATTCAAAAGATAACACATTAAAAATAGTAAAAGATTTCAGTAAAAAAAATAATAAAATAAAATATTTAGATTTTAAAGAGCCTATAGGTAAAGGGGGGGCTATAAAAGAGGGTTTTAAAATAGCCAAAGGAGATCTAGTTGGTTTTGTAGATGCTGACATGGCAACACCACCTGAAGCGTTTTATGATTTGGTGAAAAACATTGATGAATATGATGGAGTTATAGCTTCAAGGTGGCTTGAAAAAAGTAAGGTTAAAGCAAAACAACCTTTATTAAAAAGAATAGGGAGTCGCGGTTTTAATTTATTAATAAGAATTTTATTTAGTCTAGATTTTAAAGATACCCAATGTGGCGCTAAATTATTTAAAAATTATGTTGTCAAAAATATTTTAAAAGATCTTGGTATCACAAAGTGGGCTTTCGATATAAATTTATTGTATATTATTAAAAGAAAAGGTTATAAGGTAAAGGAAATCCCTACAATATGGAATGCTGTTAAGGCCTCGCACTTTAATTTGTTTAAAGCAGTACCGGAAATGTTCCTGGGGTTAATAAGACTAAGATTAGTTTATTCAAAATTTAGATTTATCATTAAATATTATGATAAGTTGCCAGAATGGCTAAAGATTCACCATAAATTATGATAATATGGAAAACGAAAAAGATTTATTTGATAAAATTTTAGATTTTACTTTTTCTAAGAATAATATAAAATATTTAATAATTTTATTTATTATAGCATTTATATTACGCAGCATGGTTGCGGTAAATATACCTCCTAATGCAGATGAAATGTTGCATGCTCCTCATTCAATTAATTTTATTAATTCTGGTAAATTAGAGATAATGGACCAAGATCCAGTTTGGTTCTTCTTAACAGATTTATCATATAAAATATTTGGGGTAAATATGTTTGCTGCAAGATTTTTAGCAATATTTTTTGGTGCTTTATCAATCATAGCCTTATATTTAATTGTTAAAAAATTGTATAATAAAGAATTAGCCTTAATTTCTGGCATAATATTAACATTTTCATCTTTTCATATATTAATGAGCTTGGCTGAAATGGATGTTGCGATGGTGTTTTTTGTTTTGTTAAGCATGTATTTTTTAATCAGTGCTTTGAAAGACAAAAAGGACAAATACCTTATGATAAGTTACGTATTTTTAGGGATATCTATTCTAATAAAACAAATTGCGATAATGTTTATTCCAGCTTTTTTAATATTTGTTGTATATTATAAAATAAAAAACAAGGAGAAAATTACCTTAAAGCATTTTTTAATTTTCTTATTAATTATGTTTGTTGTTTCTCTACCTGTTTTAACTTTTAATTACTTATTGCATAAGGATAAAGGTTTGGTTGATTTACAATTTTCAAGGTTTTTTGGAATAGCAAAAGACACTTATAAGCCAATAGAAGCCACAATCCAGCCATTTAGCATTAATACATTATTATTTAATAAAAATCCAGGATTTATTACAGGTTTAGGATTTTTTTGGGAATTTGATAAAATAATTTTGATATTGGGAATTCTAGGAATATTAATTGCAATATTAAAAAAGAAAGATTTTACGTTATTATTTTTATTATCTTTTATCTTTCCATTTCTATTTCTATCTGGAACTTCTTTGCTTGAATATCATTTTATATTTGGCATTCCTATATTAGTTTTATTTACTTCAATATTTATAGAATTTTTAAGTGAGAAATTCAAATTAAAGAAAAATGTTGTTACCACAATAATTCTTTTAATAATAATTATTTTTAGTATGGTGTTTTTATTTAATAGAAATGTTTTTTCTGGAAATAGCGAAGTTACAAAGATGATGAGCTATAGTAAAAAAAGTATTAGCAATGATGCTTTTGTTGTTGTTGATAGTCGAACTTATCGTGGAAGAATAGCCTGGATATTTAATGATAAACATTATTTAGAAGCTGCTAACTTAAATGAAGCGGTTAGGTTAATAGAGAATTCTTCTGGTAATAATATCCCAATAAAAACATTTTTCATAGAATGTGTTACAGACGATTGCGGTTGGGGAACGATAGGAGATCAACCAGATTTTAATAAATCAATGGAAGATATGGTTAGTTTTTTTAAAAACAATTCAAAATTAGAAACCACAATAACAAAGCATAAAGAACCTTATTTTAATGTTTATAGTACAAATCTATTATTGAAAAGTAATATTATTAACCTAGCTGACTCGACACATGAATGGTTTTATTATCCTTTAAGATATGAGGGCAAAGAAAGTTTTGATGATTATAAAACGAAAAATTTCTTAGACAAGATTTTAGATTTTTTAGCACATATAGTTTTATATATTGAAATTTTAATTGCTTTAGCTTCAATAATAATCATAATTTATTTATTAATAAAAGAAGAAAAAACAGAATAAAATGAAGCTAAGTATAATTATTCCAGTATATAATGAAGAGAAAACAATAAAGAAAATAATTGAGAAAGTTCAAAAAGTTAATTTAGGAAAAATTAAAAAAGAATTAATTATGATAAATGATGCTAGTAAAGATAATACTTCTAAGATTATAAAATCATTAATCAAAAAATATAAAAATATTACTTTTATTGAACATAAAATTAATCAAGGTAAAGGAGCTGCAATTAGAACTGGTTTAAAGTATTTTACAGGAGAGATAATTATAATTCAAGATGGAGATTTAGAATATAATCCAGAAGATTATAAAAGATTAATTAAACCAATACTAGAAAATAAGACAAAAGTTGTATATGGCTCTAGATTTTTAGGTGAAATAAAAGGCTTTAAGAGTTTTACTCATTTTATAGGAAATTGGGGTTTATCTTTTATAACAATGATGTTATATTTAAGAAAAATAACTGATATGGAAACTGGCTATAAAACTATGACTAAAGAAGTTGTAAACTCACTTAACTTGAAATCAAAAAGATTTGATTTTGAGCCTGAAGTTACTGCAAAAATAATTAAAAAAGGCTATAAAATTGTTGAAATTCCAATAGTTTACGATTCGAGGTCATTTAAAGAAGGTAAAAAAATTACAGTAAAAGATGGTTTTATTGCATTATACTATTTATTAAAATATAGATTTTTTGATTAATATGAAACCTAAATTTTCAATTGTTATAGCAGTAGCACCTTATAGAAACGCTGAAGTTCTTAATTCAATTAAAGATTTGAACTATGATAAGAAAAAATATGAAGTTATTATAAAAAAAGGAAATAATGCTAGCGAAAATAGAAATTATGGTATTAAAAAAGCTAAAGGAGAGATTATAGCTTTTATAGATGATGATGCTGTTGTTCATAAAGATTTATTAAAAAACGCTGAAGATTTTTTTGAAAAATATGATATAGATATCGTTGGTGGACCCCAGTTAACACCAAAAGACGATAAATTTTTCGCAAAATTATCTGGAGCTGTTATAGAAAGTTTTTGGGTAAGCTATAAGATGAGTAATCGTTATAAAAGAGGAAAGTTAAATTTAGATGCGGATGAATTAAGTTTGACTTCAGCGAATGTTTTCGTGAAGAAAAATGTTTTTAAAAAAATTAAAGGTTTTGATGCAAGATTATGGCCTGGGGAAGATCCAGAATTTTTCTCTCGTGCTAAAAAATCTGGATTTAAAATTGCTTATTCACCAAGCTTAGTTGTTTATCACAGAAGAAGAAATAATTTGTTCTCTTTATTAAAACAACATTATAAATACGGTAATGTAAGGCTAAAAAAAGAGGCTATAAATAAAGAACTTGTTAATCCTATATTAATAATTCCAAGTATTTTTACTTTATATGTAATTTTTCTTCCTATAATGTTATTATTTTCAAAATATTTCTTTTTCCCAATAAAGTTACATTTAATTATTGATGTTATAATGAGTGTCTATATTGCATTAAAGAAAAATATATTATTTTTACCATTTTTACCAATAATATTTTTCCTAATACATTTTAGTTATGGTTTAGGGATGTTAGTAAGTTTATTTGAAAAATGAAAAATCCAAAAATTAGCATAATTATTTGTACTTATAATAATAAAGAATTAGTTAAAAGATGTTTAGACAGTATTTTTTCTCAAAGTTATAAAAATTTTGAAGTAATTTGTGTGGATGGCGGAAGCAAAGATGGAACTTTGAAATTATTAAAACAATATAAAGTTAAAATAATTCATAATAAAAAGCAATTTCCTGAAGGACCTGGAATGGGCAAAGCACAAGGCGTAAAAAAATCTTCTGGAGAGATTATAGCCTTTATTGATCAAGATAATAAATTAATTGGAGAAGATTGCTTAAATGAATTAGTTTTTCCTTTGATTAATGATAAAGAAATATTTGGGGTCGCTTGTAGATTATATAAAGATAAAAATGATAATATAACAAATAGATATTTAAGTTACGTTGGGACAGATCCTTTTGCTGTTTATCGTTCATTAGAAGGAAGAATGGCTTTAGATAGAATTCATTTAAAAGATAAAAGAAAATATTACATTTATACAGTAAATCTAGAAAATTGTTTATGCACAGGTGGAAATGTTTTTTTAGTTAGGAGAGATTTATTAAAAAAAATAAATGGATATGTGCAAGATGTTGAAATGATTTATTCTTTAGCTGAATTAGGGATTAATAAATTAGCAATTCCTAAAAAAGCATTTACTCACCATTTAACAATTGATAGTTTTAAAAATTTCCTGAAAAAAAGATGGATGTGGGCTTATCATTATTCAAACAAAAATATTTATCAAAGAAAATATTCATGGTTACCTAGAACATTCAATGAATTCTTAATTTTTAGTTTGTTTATATTTAGTAATCTGACTATAGTTCCAAACATATTAGATTCATTAAGAAAGTTTTTAGATACTAAAGATACAGCTTGGTTTCTACATCCCGTTGCAATGTTTCTAGTAACTTTAATTTATATTTTTAATTTTATTATAACCACTTTTAAAAGGTAAAAATAGAAAGATTTATAAAATCGGACAAGACCATATATATGATAAAAAAAGTTAATCTGCTTTTAAAAGAATTAAAAGAATTTTTGATTGAAGGTAATCCTTATTTTTTAGATAGAAAATCAAAAAAATTAATAAACAAAGTTGTTAAGAATTTAAAAGAAAAATATCAATTCGATAGAACAAACCGTACAATCTTAAAAAAGATTGGTTCAGATTATCAAACTGAAATATACAATCTTCTATGGGTTATAGTTCCAGCAAGTAATCGTAAAAGTAATCCTAGATATATAATTCTAAATCCAAATTTTTCATATGAATCTAATTTAACACATGAATTAGGACATATAATTTTAGATACTGATTCGGAAAGAGAAGTAAATTACTTTTCAATTAGACTAGGATATTCATATTTTAAAGGTTCTTTAAATGATGTACTAGACGGATTTAAGGAGATGATATATATTAAAAAGCTTTATCAAATGGATAAAGATAAACCAAAAAAAGATTTAGAGGTAATAAAAAAATTTACAAAAAATGAAAAAGTTCTAAAAACCATAGATTTTTTGGTTGAAGAATTTTTAGAGTCTATAAATCATAATTCTTAAATTCATATATAATTAAAACAGGTTTTGTTTTATCATCTTTAGAAAAATAACCTTGAACAGGAACTAAAGAATTTTTGAATTTTTCTGGATAAGCTAAAGTTGCCCCATGAGGCTCAAATATAGAAAAAACAATATATTTAGGCTTATATTTTAAAACATGTTCTTTAAATTCAGTTTCATTACCTCCAAAACCCAAAACTTGTCTTCGAGCATAATAAGTCATTTGAGTGCTTGATTTACTAAAAATAATATCATCTTTATTACTATGTTCTTTTATCCATAATGAAGCTTCTTTTACCTCTTTATAAGAATCTTTTTTAGCATTTATTGTTTCAGAAGCTCTAGCTAATTGAAAATATCCCCCAATTAGAATTAATACAACAAAAACACCAACTGCAACTTGTTTTTGATATTTTTTAATTATATCATAAATAAAATATAAACCTTTTCCTACTAAAATAAATAATGGTAAAGCTATTGGTAAAAGCCATCTATCTTCTGCATCTCTTTCAAAAAATACAAAATAAATTAAAGTAATTAAAATCCAAATAAAAATAAATAAATCATTATAATTTTCAGCGCTTTTATTCTTTAGTATTAAATCAAATCCTAAAATTAATGTGTAAAGGGTTATTATTCCTAAAAAAAATAATATTAAAAAAGGCGTATTTAACATCCAAGGAATCCAATTAAAAACATACCAAGCTATAGGTTTACTTCCTAGTTTTCCTGGCTCACTTAAAACATGACTTCCTGAAAAAAATGCAGTATAATTTCCATAAGTGTTATGTTGCCATATTAAATAAGGTAGGATTAATAAAAACATTAAAATAAATGCGATCCATAAATGTTTGTTTTTTAAAAATTTAAATTTATCTATAATAATTAAGAATATTAAAAATATTATTCCAAATAATGCTCCAATTAATTTTGTTAAAAATGCTAATGCTATAAAGACTCCGATTAACCAAATATAATAATTTTTTTCTTTTTTTATATAACCTTTCCAAAAGTAATAAACACATAATAATGAAAGTAACATTAAAGGAATATCTGCATGTAATCTTACTGTATTAAATATAGCTAACCAAAAAACACTCATAAAAATACTAACTATTAAAGCTAATTTTTTATCATACATCTCTTTTACTATAAAATATGAAATTAAGATTAATAATGTAGATGGAATTAATTCAAGAATTATTTTTAGTAACATCTCTGTTCCGCCTAATTTTAATAAAATTGCTTCAAATAATGGTAATAGGGGGGGTCTTTGGGGGTTAATATCATAAGGTAAACCGAATGCCCAATGTAAAGCAGTGGCCATATACTCTGAACTGTCCCACCATTCAGTTTGATTTTTTGTTAAAATTGTATAATATAATCTTATTGCAAATCCTAAAATTAATATCAATATAATTGGTAAATTTTCTTTAATAAATTCTTTTAATTTATTCTTTTTGGATTCATCCATTTTCTAATTTTCTCATTCTTTTTCTTTCATTTAATAGTTTACTATTTTTATGCCAATACATTCTATTTCTCTCTAATATTCTTACCCTATTAAGACGGTAATACTTTTTTCTTTGCTCATTTATTCTATTTCTGTTTTTAAGATTATATCTTTTTGCTCTAAAATATATTTTTTCTTTATTTTCTTTTCTATATTGTTTTTGATAATTGAGTATTTTCTCTTTATTGTCCTTATAATATATCTTTTTATTTTTTGATACGGTTTCCTTCGCTTTAATAAGTTTAACTCTGTTCAATGGCTCTAAATGACCCAATTTATATTTCATAGAATGAATAATATCATTTTTTATAAAGTTCAGAAATTTTTCTGCGTCTTTTCTTTTGAAGAATAGATAATAACCATCTTCTTTGTGACATACAATACAATTAAGATTATATTTTTCTTTTAAAAAATGTTTTATCAATAAGTTTTCCTTATAGGTAAATCTGTTTGTTGCAATTGAACAAGTATAACTTCCATAATGATATGTTCCATCATCTTGATACCATATCGCTAAGCCTAATTTATTTAAACCATACAGATAAAGTTTAGGAATTATTTTTCTACCATTTTTATAGAAAGTTTTATAATATTTTTCTAATTTTTCTTTATTGGAACAATTAATTTTTATATGATGATAAAATCTTTTTGTTCTTTTATCATAAGTATCAAAAATATATGGCGAATTGGCAAAATTAAACTCTTTAGACATTATCTTCATTTTCCATAATAAATATTCCTTTTGTTTTAAGGAATGAATTTCGCTATAAGCGTGATGCCTACCTTCATTAGGAAAGATATTCCCATCTCCAAACATACTACCAATAAAAACTTGCATTACTTGATTCATTTATCGTCGCTATTATTAATACTTTTTTATTTATAAAGCTTTTGGGCAAAGTTGTCCTTTGGACCAGCATACTACAAAATATATATCTATTTAGTTGAATCAATTCTTTCCCAAGCATCTTTATATTTTTTCTTTAATAAAGAAGATTCTGTTAAAGTTAATAACCACATATAAAATCTAATAAAAAATAATTGAATTGTCCAATACATTTCTTTAATGGTTTTAGGGTAACTTAATGCCCAGAATAAACCAAATTTAGTTTCATTAGAAAAAGATTTTACTCTAGGGAAATTTGGATAATATTTTAATAAATTTTGATGAGCTTTGGCAGTTCTTTTTTTCTGTTTTATCCAATCTTTAAAATTATTAGGATTTTTAACATACACCAAAGCTTTTTCAGCATAACCAATTTTATAATTTTTTTTAAAAAATAAATAAGGAATTATTGTATCTTCTGCAACATCCAAAGGAAATTTTTTTATTATGTTTCTAAAAGCAAATAAATATCCAGAGCATTCTAAAAACTTATTTTCCTTAAATAATTTTTTTCTTATTTTATGGGCACCATAAAACAAAAGATGAGCAAAATAACCCCATTTATTTTCTTTTGATTCTTCTGGAACAGGTCTTCCACTTACAACACCAATTTTTTTATCCTTAAATAAATTTAAAATTTCATTTATAGAATTATTTCCAAGATAAACATCTCCATCAGTCAATATTAAAATTTCAGATTTTATTTTTTTTAATAACAAGTTTAAAGCAAAAGATTTTCCGTTTCCAGAATCTTTAAAATATTTAGTTTTATATTTCTTTGATAATCCTTCAGCATTTTCATCTGGAGCAACAACAATTATTTCATATTTATAATTAATTTTTTGATTTAAAATTTCTTTTATAGCTCTTTCTAGATTAGGTTCATTAAATGATGTAATTATTATTGAGATCATAAAAGTTTATAATTAAAAAAGCTTATATACATTTCTTATTAAACAAATTTATGGAAATGCCATTAGCAGAAGTTTTAGATAGATTAAGTATTTTAAAATTAAAAATTGAAAGAATAAATGAGCCACATTTAAAAAAAGAGTTAAATGTTTTTAATGAAGCAATTCAAAAATTTAAAAATAAAGGGATTAAGATAAAAGATAATTGGTTGAATGATTTGTATAAAATAAATGCTAAAATTTGGGATTTAGAAGCAGACATTAGAAAAGGTAAAGAAAATGAACTTGGTTTAGAAGAAGTTGGAAGAAGAGCCATATTAATAAGAAATTTAAATAAAGAAAGAGTTTCAATAAAAAATAAAATTATTGAGGAAACTGGAATAGGTTTTAAGGATGTGAAAATAAATCATGCTTCTGAATAAAATTCAACAGAAAGATTTTATCTTAAAAAATTATAACTTATTGTCAGTTTTCTAGGAATTATATTAGAAACCTCATCTATCGATTTAATAACCTCAGTATTATCCTCAAAAACTGATAAATAATGAGTTCCAAAATGGTCACCAGTATATAGTTCGCAGATAGCCCTCCCATTTTTATATAAACAATATGAGATTATATTACCTAATCCAAAAAACTTTGACATTACACTTTGATTTTGTAATACAGAATAATCATTAGAGTTAGTTAGTTTGCTTCTAATTCCCCATAGTATAATTTCGGTTTCTTTGTTTCTATCAAATCTCGTACAGTTTTTAAGTTTGTCTGTTAAACTAAGTTGATCCATATTATTCTTTACATAAATAAATTTATAAATCTTTCTATGAAAAACTATTATTTAGTAGTTAAAATTTCTTTATATAATTTTAAAGTTTTAGTATAAATTAAACCCCAATTGTATTTTAACGCTGTTTTTTTATTGTTTAGAGCATATTTTCTTGCTAAATTAGGATTTGTAAGTATTTTTAATATAGCTTGCTTTAATCCTTTAATATCACCATAATTAACAAATATTCCATTATTTTCATTCATTTCATAAGGAACTCCGTTTACAGGAGAAGCTATTATAGGAGTTCCAGATGCCATTGCTTCAAATAAAGTCAAAGGTAATCCCTCTCTAAAACTTGGAAGAACAAAAACATCCGCAGCTTGATACATTTCAGCTATTTTTTTTCTATCATAAATTGGGTTTAATAATAAAATATTTTTATTGTCTATTAATTTTTTTAATTTATCTTTCATTCCTTCATCTGGACCAACTAAAACAAAATAAACATCTTTTCTTTCTTTTAAAATTTCTTTTGCAGCTAAAACAAATTTATCAGGTCCTTTTGTTATATTTAATCTTCCAAAAAACAAAACTAATTTTCCTTTAATGTTTAATGATTTTTTAAATTTATTATTTTTAATTTTGTTAAAAAAAATATTGTCTACTCCATTTGGAATTATTATTGGTTTTTTAAGTTTATATTTTTTAAAAAAACTTATTTCCCAAGGAGTTATAGCTATAATTTTGTCTGATAAGTTAACTGCGTATTTACTTAAAGTTCCGTAAGTTAATTTTAATAAAATATTTCCTATGAAAGATCTATGAGAATCTGTCCAAGGGCAATGAGTTGTATGGATTAATTTTGTATTTTTAATTTTTGCAGCTAAACTTGCAAAAAATACATGGGGATGGCCATAAACATGTGTATGTATAATATCAAAATCTTTTTTTAACAATTTAAAAAAAACAGAAGGCCAAAAAGTAGCAAAATTAGCAACATTAAACCAAGAAAAACATCTGTGAACATAAACACTTTCTATAATTTCTTCTTTTGATTTTATTTTTTTATATTTATCAGAGTCAGAAGTATAAACATGAACTTCATTTCCATCTTTGATTAATCTTCTAGCTAATTCTTTTATTACTTGTTTTGGTCCATCTATAGCTGGATCATAATAAGGGCATATAAACGCGATTTTCATAATTCATTTTTACTCTTTTTATATAGAAAATTGGCCGTTTCCAATAAAGAGTCTGGTTCTCCCATATCACCCCAATATCCTTTAAGAACATAGTAATTTAACTCATTATTTATTATATAAGCATTATTAACATCTGTTATCTCTAGCTCATTTCTATGGCTTGGTTTTAAAGTTTTAATTATATCAAAAACTTTTTGATCATAAAGATATAAACCAGTTACTGCTAAATTAGTTTTAGGATTTTTTGGTTTTTCTTCTATATTAATAACTTTATCATCTTTTACTTCAGCTATGCCAAATCTCTGGGGATATTTTGTTTCTTTTAAAAATATTTTAGCGCCATTATTAAATCCTATTACTTCTTCTCTAAGATTTTCCTCAAAATAATTATCCCCTAATAAAACAGCAATTCTATCCTTGCCTGCAAAATCTCTTGCTAAGGATAAAGCATGTGCAATTCCTAATGATTCTCTTTGTACTTTATAAGTTAAATTAACTTCTAAATGTGAACCATCTCCTAACAATGTTACCATATCCCCAATTCTATGGCCGCCTAAAATAAGTAAGATATCTGTTAAATTTGAATTTCTTAATGTATTAATTGAATGGTAAATCATAGGTTTATCATAAACAGCTAATAAATGTTTATTTGTAACCCTAGTAGACTCTCCCAATCTTGTTCCAGACCCTCCTCCGAGTATTATTCCTTTCATTTTAATTTGTAACAAGAATATAAAGTTTTAAATAAGCTTTTATTGAGTTAAATCTATTTTATATAATTATTAAAGTTTATATTCAACTTCATCACCGTCTTTACTTGGTTGTGAAGCAAGAACCAAGAGAGTTCCAGTTTCTTTTCTTGAAACAACTTTGTGAGCGATTTGCGTTTCTATAGAAAAAGCAATAATATCCAAAGCATTCAATTTAACTATTTCGTTTTCCTTTGTAATAATATTCTCTAAATGTACTTCAAATTCACCTTCTATTGGAATAAAGACTTCTTTCTTTTCATTGTGATAATGATTACCTGCAAAATTATTTTTTTCAAAAAATCTTACAAAATAGCTATATCTTATCGGCAAATCAAATAAGAATAAATTCTGATCATATATAACAACGAGTTCTCTCCCAGGCTTAGTTCTTCTCGGATTTAGCCAGTATTTCTTTCCTAGTCTTGTTCTTTCTACCTTTAATGGTTTTGAATATTGTTCCATCGAATTTACCATAACGATTAATCAGAATTTACATTTATAAGTCTTTCTACCTTTTACCTTTTAAAAGTGGTTATATATACTTTTTCTAAATCTTTAGAAATGTCTTTCCATAAAAATTCTTTAGATCTTTTAACATTATTTTTGCTTATTTCATTTAACATTGTTTTATCTGCAATTAAAACTTTAATCTTGTTTTCTAAGTCTTTTAAATCTTGATAATTAAATAAAAACCCGTTCTCTTTGTTTACTAAAAATCTTCCCCCTTCTGTATTGCTAGAAATAATAGCATTTCCTTGTGCCATTGCTTGTAAAATAGAAATTCCAAAAGCTTCCCATTCACTTGGCAAAATAAATATTTTAGATGTACTTAATCCCTGTAAAACTTCTTTATCTGAAATTTCTCCTGTAAAAATAATTTTATCTTCAACCTTTAGTTCTTTACTTAATTTTTTTAATCTTTCTAAATCTCCTGTATCTTTTCCCATAACTAAAAACAGAACATTATTCAATTTAGGAAGAACTTTAATAACTTGGTCTAAACCTTTATATTCTTGAATTCTTCCTAGATAAGAAATAATAAATTTATTTTTTAAGTTGTATTTTTTAATAAAATCATTTGCATTTACTTTAGAAAAAGTTTCTTCATTTATACCATTTGGGATAAAGTGTATTCTCTTTTTTTTAATTGCGTATTTAGTAAGCCATTTATATTGTTCTGGATTAACTTGAATAACAGCATCATAAAATTTATTTACAATTAAGCGTTCAAAATTTCCCGCTAATGCTTTAAAGGATTTTTGAAAATTATTATAATATTTTAGAACCATAAAAGGTCCATGGGGTGTATTAACAATTTTAGTTTTACTTAATATTTTTTTTAACATTAAAACTAAGTCATGATAAACAAATCCGAAACTATGAACATGTAAAATATCAAGTTTGTATTTTAAAACATTTAATAAACCAGGTGTAAATGATAAATAATATCTGTATCTAAATAAAGTTTTATATCTGTGAACATGAATGTTTTCAATAATTTCACATTTTTTAGTTCCTTTAATTAAAGAAGTAAATACATGAACTTCATTATTTTTTGCTAGTTCTCTGGCTATGTAAAAGCAATTATTCTCTGCTCCGCCTTTCATTGGATAAAAATAATTTATCAAAAAACCGATTTTCATAAACTATCTTTAATGCGAAAATTTAAATAGCTTTTTAAAGATTTAAAGATCAATTTTTTAAGGTGATAAAATGGATAATGCTCAATTAGCACAAATTTTAGGATGGGTTGCAACGACTTTATTTTCAATAGCACTAATTCCTCAAATAGTTAAGACTCTAAAGAGAAAAAGCACTGAAGGAGTGAGTGTATGGTTATTTATTATCTTTCTTGTTGCAAATATTATTGCGCTTTTTTATGCTCTTTTGATAAGTCAACTACCTCTTATTATTAAGTATATCTTAGGAATTTTAGAATCTGTATTTTATATAATTGTATTTGTGATTTATTATAAAAGATAAAATAGCAAAAGATTTAAAAGAACATAATTAAATTTTTAAATTGATTAAAATGCCAAAAATAAAATTAGTTGTATGGGATTTGGACAATACATTATGGGATGGCAGTGTTTATTATACAGACAAGAATAATATTAAATTAAAGCCTGGAACAGATGCTGCTTTAAAAGAACTAAGCAAAAGAGGGGTAATAAATTCTATTTGTAGTAAAAATTATTATAATGATGTTGAAAATATGTTAGAAAAATTCGAGATTAAAAAATATTTTGATGGAAGTGAAGTTAATTGGGGTTTGAAATCTGATAACATTAAAAAATTAATTAAAAAACATAATGTTCTTCCAAATGAAGTATGTTTTGTAGATGATGATGCTTTCCAAAGAGCAGAGGTTTTATCTCAAATTCCAAATCTTAAAGCAATTGAACTAGGAGACCCTTTAGAAATTTTAAGCTTACATGAATTTAGATTAGAAAATGAAACAGAAGAGGATAAAGAAAGGGTAAAAATATTAAAAGAACAAAGAAATAGAGAAGAAGCTGAAAAAAATCATGATGGCGATTATAAAGAATTTTTAAAAAGCTGTGACATTAAAATGACTATAAGACCTGTTCAAGAAAAAGACTGGGAAAGGGTTGTACAGTTATTTAATAGAACAAATGAGATGAACACAACTGGAAATAGATATGAGCTAGAAAAATTAAAAAAACAATTCGATGATGGTGAAATTGAAGTTTTTATATCTGAATTAACGGATAAATTTGGGGATTATGGTTTAATTGCAGAATGTATTGTTGATGCTAGAACTAAAGATTGGGAAATTAAAGATTTAACTGTTTCTTGCAGGACAATGGGGCGTGGTGTTGGCAGTGCTTTGTTAATAGCGATGATGTATTACGCTAAAGAAAGAAAAGCTAAAACTATTAGAGGTATATTGAGAGAAATTGAAAGCAATTGGAGAATGAAGCCTTTATACTTAAAAAGAGGATTTAAAGTTGTTAAAAAAGAAGGTAATGAGATAACCTATGGTTATGAATTTACTGAAAAATTACCTGAATTCCATCCTTGGTTGAAAATTGAGAGAAATTAATTTAAAATTTTATTTGCTGATTTTCTAATTCTTTTCGGATATAATCCTAAATAAGAATTAAGCTTTTTTTTGTTTATTTTTTTCTTAATGTTGTTTAAAGTTTCTTTGTTTATCCTTTCTTTAAAATAAATTAAATCAATAAAAGTTTTTTCTATATCTGAATAAGGCATATAAAGATTTCCTTGTTGATAATAATTAAAGCCAAATAAATACCTTTTATTCATCCTTCTTATTAATACGTTTCCATTCATTATTTTTCTAATGCCTTGTCTTACTTTATTGGATGTTATTATTATAGGAATTGTTTCTTGCTCCCAAAGATTATGCAAACTTAAAGCATCTTGCAATCCTAAATAAGCTGGTTTAAAACAAAAAACAGATAAAGAATTATCATTTAGCAAAGTATAATGGCCTTTAGTTAATTTTTTTATTTTTCCTTTTAAAATTAAATTTCTTATTAATTGTTTTGTATACTGTTTAACATCTTTTTTATTTTTTATTATCCTCTCTATAGATTTATAAATAACCACAGGACTTTTTTTAAATAGTTCATCAATTTGATTAATATATTTTTCTTTTCCCATTTTATAATTTATAGTTTTTAATATAATAAAAAAGTTTTTCTGAATCTGGAACTATGCCTTCTAAAATTAAAACTTTTAATTCCTTTTCATCAATTGGTTTCTTATATTCATTAATAAGTTTATTTATCTTATTCTTAATTTTTAGTTTATCTTCAACGTATTTCAATAAGAAGAAAATATCGTATAAATCCTTTATTTTTAATCTTCCTAAATAAGCGTCAATTTTTTCATTCACCAGATCTTCTGGCTTTAATGTGTAAACTGTTATTAAATTTCCATCAGTATTTTCGTATTCTTTTAATACCCCATCCTTATCTTTGAATATAGCTTCAAATCTCACATTAGTTCTGTTCAATTTTAACTCTGAGAATATACTATTTTGAGTTATTTTCTTTTTTTCTATGATAAATCCTTTCTTTTTAAGATTATCAAAGAACAGATTAATTTTTTCTATATCTCTTTTAATATAAACATCAAGATCTTCTGAAAATCTATTTCCTTTATAACATCTCCAGATAGCTGTGCCCCCATGAATTACTGCATTATTGAAATAGTTGTATAATTCCTGGACTAAAATATCTTGAGCTTGCGCTATATTTTTATGCAATTCTTTTTTTAATTTTAGTATTAAAGGTATCATTTTACTAATAAACTAAAGTTACTAATATATATAACCTTTGTTTATTTATAAATTTAACTGTTTTAAAGGGTTATATAATATTCTTCTGATTTTCTTTTAATCCTTTATTAAATTTATAATAAATTTAAAAGAAGATAACCTTAAATATATTATTATTTAATTAAAATTATGCTAAAAGATAAAGTGGTTTTAATTACGGGATCTTCAAGAGGCATAGGAAAAGCTATTGCTCTAGAGTTAAATAAAAAAGGTTGCAAAGTGATTATTAATTACTCTAAGGATAAAGATAACGCAGAACAAGTCGCTAAATTAGTTAATAGTATAGCAATAAAAGCAGACGTTTCTAATTTCGAAGAATGTAAAAGCATGGTTGATGAAATAATTTCTAAATACGGTAAAATAGATTTTTTAATAAATAATGCTGGAATGGTTCAAGACAAAACATTTAGGAATATGACAAAAGAAGAATGGCATAAAGTTATAGATGTTGATCTGAATAGCATGTTTAATGTCACAAAACAAGTTATAGAAAACATGGTAAATCAAAATTACGGTAAAATAATAAACATTTCAAGTGTTTCTGGACAAATAGGTTTTTTCGGACAAACGAATTATTCTGCTGCTAAAGCAGGGGTTATAGGTTTTACTAAATCTTTATCTAGAGAAGTGGCATCTAAGGGAATAACAGTAAATGCTATAGCTCCAGGAATAATAGACAAGGGTTTGGGTAAAAAAATTCCAAAAGAAGTTCTAGATAAATACTTAGAAAATGTTCCATTAAAAAGAATGGGTAAAACTGAAGAAATAGCACATGCAGTAGTTTTCTTGTTAGAAAACGATTATATTACAGGACAAGTAATTAATGTTAATGGTGGTTTACTTATTTAAATATTCTAATTTTTAAGCTCTTTTAATAACTCGTCTGTAGAAAAAATTTTAATTTTATCTTGTTTTTTAAAATCTTTATCATTGCTCCAAATAAGACATTTTAACTTTAAAGCCAATGCCAAATAATGAATATCATTTGCATCATGAAAAATTTCTTTAGCGGATTCCAGATAATTTTTAAAATCTTCTTTTGGGATTATTTTTATATTAGCATTTTCAACAATTAAGTCAAAAATGTCTTTCAAGTCTTCTTCTGTAAGATTAGTTTTTTCTAGGATTACATTTTTATGCTTATTAATTTCCTCAAGAATAAATTCTGGCACGAAAAAAGGGTGATTACTAAGCAAAATCAATCTGCGAATATATCCATCTCTAATTAAAGCGGAAAATAAGATGTTTGCATCAATTACTAATTCCATTCGGTCATTCCAAATACTTTTTAGCTACAACCTTATTTAATTTTCTTCCCAGTTCTAGGGCATCTTTTTCTGTAAATCTGCTTTTCGATAACATTCTATCTAGCTTATTTAAAACAATTAATTTTTGTCTTATTGCTTGTCTTGCTATTTCAGACCAATTCATCTCAGGATAATCTTCCATTTCTTTCTTCAGTTCTTCTGGAACAGCTAGTGTTATACTTACCATTTAAACCTCCATATATATGTTTATTATGTGCAATATGTTTAAATATTTAAACCTTTCTATTCTCAAGAATTTAATATTTTATGTAATCCAGTTCCTTCTATAACAACTTCATTATTTTGATTTACACAAGTAGTTCTTACAATAACTTGCTGTCTATCTTCAACCTTAACTAATATTTCAGAAGTTGCAGTTATAGTATCATTAACTTTTACAGGTAATAAAAATTTTAAACTTTGATCTAACCAAACAGAACCTGGCCCAGGCATTTTAGTTCCAACAACAGTTGAAATTAAACTAGAAACTAAAATTCCATGAACAATTTTACCTTTTAGATTAGTATTTTTGGCAAATTCTTCATTTACATGTATTGGGTTAACATCATTACAAATTGAGATAAATTTATCAACATCTTCCTGAGTTATTTTTTTAGTAAAACTTCCTTTCATTCCAACTTTTAATTGTGAAAATTTAACTGCTTCCATGTTCTAACCTTAATTTATATTCGTTTTTATATCTTTTTATATTGTCTTTTAAATATTTAATTGCTTCTTTAACAAATTCTTTAGTTTTAATTAAATGACAAACAGCTTTTCCTATTTTTACAGTTTTCATTATATTTCTTTCTTCAAATTTAAGATCTTTATACATTTGAACTAAAAAGTAAACATCTGAACAAGGTTTTCTATTATAAATGTAATTTATAGAACCTTTAGGATGATGCAATTTTGTCTTTAATTTTTTATTATTGAATTTATATTCTTTAATTCCTAAAAATAAATCAGGAAAATTAACTTTATCTTGAACATAATGTATCATGCTGTTATTTTCAGTCCCGAGCATTAAAATATAAGAATCAAGTTTAGCAAATTTTGCAAAAGGAGAATTATTATCAAAAGGTCTTTTACTTTTAATATGATCTTGAACTAAATAATTGGAAATTTTACCTTTGGCAGCTACAGAATGAGTTAAGTGTACACTTCTATTGGCATTTTTTCTGAAAACTTCGGATAATTTACCTGTCCAAGAAGAATCATCTATGTTAAATTGGTTTTTAGGAAATGTAAATGTTGGCATCATAATTGTTCCATCTTTTATAATATCTTGCAAAACTGTAATGACAGAATTCACCCCGTCTTCAATATAACCAAATTTACTTAATGAAGAATGAACATAAACATTCATTCCCTTTTTTAATCCTATCTCTAGAAATTTTTTTCTTAAGTAATTCTTATCTAATTTGAAGAATATTTTATTTAGGAATAGATTAAAATTTTTATAAATTCTTTTAATTAAATCATAAGGGATTTTTAGTAAATTATAAAGTTTCATAAAACTAAGCAAAGACTAAGATTTATATAAGTTTTTAGTACACTAAAAACAATAGCCTTATAAATTTTTTTATTAAATAAAATTTATGAAAACTAAAACTTGGGAACTTTTAAGCGATCCTTGGAGTTTAACTAAATTGGAGGAAGATAAGGTAAGTGTAAAAACCTCAAATTCAGTTTCTACATTAAATTACACTTTAGATTCTTTGGATTTTTTAGCTAGAGATCACGAGATAAGACAAAGAATTAAAGAAAAATGGTTAGAGGCTTATCAAAAAAATCCGAAATTAACGCCTGGTTTAAAGTATAGATTAGATTCAGATCCAAAATTAATATTCTCTTCTCCTGAATTAAGAAGAGAAAGGGAAAAATATGGTGAACCAGATCCAATAGAGGGTTTAAATTTGATTTTAGGAATTACAGACTATGGTGTTTTTGTTGCAACTAATAGTGCGGCTAAAGAAAATCATGATTTCGCAAAATATTTAATGGAAAATGGCCGGAAATTTTATAATAATGAATTCGCTTATTTTGCAAGTCCTATTGGAAATTGCGCCATTGTTGAATCATCAGATAATAAAATTGCTTTAATCAAAAGAGCAGATGGTATGCATGAATATCCTGGATTTTATGATACACCAGGAGGACATGCAAATCCATCAAAGCATAGTTCTGATTCTAAAGGGCAATTTGATGCTATAAAAGATGAGGTTAGTGAAGAAATAAAAATACCTAGAGAAAGTATAGAAGAAGCTTATCTTATTGGGATAATGGTAAATTTAGAAAATTTTAGAAAACCAGATTTATTGTTTTATTTAAAAACTGGGTTATCTAGCGAGAAAATGGATCCGAATGAAGAAGTCTCAAGATTAGAAAAATTAACAAGAGATGAATTATTTGAAAACTGGAGAAAAGGAACTTATAATATTGTTCCTCCAAGTGAAGCTTTATTATTTTCTTATTTCTCTTTACAAAAAAATTATGATTTAAGCTTTGTTAAATAAAATGCAATATACAAATTTACTTTTAGATGTTGATGGTACATTAGTTGGAACGGAATTTTCTGTGGTAGGACATGATGATAGATTGAAAAATTATATTAATACATATATGCATCATAATGGAAAAATAGGACTTGTAACTGGAAGAGGAGAGCAATATGTGTCTGCTTTATACGAATTTCTCGGACTAAACGGTGTAAGAATTATTGAAATGGGGGCTGGAATAATATTTCCAAATAATGAAAGAATAGAATTAACACCATTAGAAAATAAAGATGAAATTATAGAATTTATAAAAAAGCGGGAATTGTTCAGAACGTTTAGATTAGAACCAAAGAGTTTCATGTTAACTTTAATGCAACATGAGTTTCCAAACCACGATGTAATAGCATTAAAGAAAGTTTACGAAGAGATTAAAGATCAATTTCAGGAAAATTTTCCAAACGCAAATATTACAGTTGATAATCACACAATAGATATTTTCAATCCAAAATCAGATAAGGGCAAAGCTATAGAATTTTATACAAAGAAATTAGAAGTAAATTTGGAAAAAATAGCAATAGCTGGAGATTCTAGAGGAGACTATCCTGGATTTAAAGTTATTGGAGAAAATAATGGTCTAGTATGTTATGTTGGTTTAGATGAAAATTATGCAGAAGAATTAAAAAAAGAATTTCAAAATTGCTTGATAACAAAAGAAAAAAGATCTTCTGGATTGGTAGAATTATTAAATAATTTATTAGAACATTAACACAATATTTTTAAAACTTTGTTTCTTAAGAATAATATGGACTTTAATGAATTTTATAAAAATAAAAGAGTATTAATTACTGGAGCAGATGGGTTTATGGGTAGTCATCTGACTGAAAGATTGTTAGGATATAATGCCTTAGTTTCTGTTTATATTCATAATCATGAATTAAAAAACTTAAACCATGTTAAAAATAAATTAAAAGAAATCATGATTGGTAATATAAGCGATAAAGAAACAACTGAATTAATTATTAAAAATAATCCACAAATAATTTTTCATTTAGCCGCAAATGACTACATTCCAGATTCTATAAAAAATCCAGAAGAAGTTAACAAAACAAATATTATAGGGAGCTTTAATGTATTAGAAGCAGCAAAATCATTAAAAGATAAGGGTTTAGAAAGGTTAGTTTTTACTTCATCTTGCGTTGTTTACGGCACTAATTTAAATGCAATGAAGGAAACAGATTTGTTCAAGCCAAATACACCTTATGCAGCAACCAAAGGGGCTGGAGATTTATTTTCCCATGCATATCATCATACTTATAATTTGCCAATTTCAATAATTCGTCCGTTTAATACATATGGGCCAAAAAAAACAAAAGATGTTATTCCCTTATTCATTAAAAAAGCATTAAAAAATGAAGAAATTGGTTTAGATGGTGGCGGGAAAGCCACTAGAGATTTTACTTATGTAGATGATATGATAGATGCGTTCCTAATTATGGGAATGGATGAGAAAGCTATTGGGGAAGCTGTAAATTTTGGTTCGGGAAAAGATATAAGCATCAAGGATTTAGCAGAAAAGATAGTAGAATATTGTACAAGTGATTCAAAAATAGTTAGTAAACCTGAAAGACCAGGACAAGATATAAGATCTTGCTGTGATAATTCAAAAGCTAAAAATTTATTTAATTGGCAGCCTAAGGTTTTGATAGATGAAGGAATAAAAAGAAATATAGAATGGGTAAAAGAACATGAACTTTAAAGATTTTTATAAAGGTAAAAAAGTTTTAGTAACTGGAGCAGATGGATTTATGGGTAGTCACTTAACTGAAAGATTATTAGGATATGGTGCAAACGTTACAGCTTTTGTCAGATGGTCTGCACTTATAACTCCTCATAATATGAAATTAAAAAATATTAATCATTTAAAAGACAAAATAAAAATCATTTCTGGAGATTTAGGAAGTTATGATATCATAGAAATAATTAAAAGAGAAAAACCTGAAATTATTTTTCATTTAGGAGCAGAAGCTTATGTTAATAAGTCATTTGACCAGCCAAGAGAAGTTATAGACGCAAATGTTACTGGAACGTTAAATGTTATGCATTCTTGTTTAACAGAAGAAATGAAACCTGCTCCATTTATTAAAAGAATTGTTATTACCTCCTCAAGTGAGATATATGGGACTTACAGTATTCCGATAAATGAAACTTTTGTTATGAATCCTAGCTCACCTTATGGAGCAAGCAAAGCTGCAGCAGATAGATTAGCTTACTCTTATTATAATACTTATAATTTACCAATTGCCATAATTCGTCCGTTTAATACATACGGGCCAAGACATACTTATGATGCACCACCTAGATTTATTGATTTAGCTTTGCAAGGAAAAGACATTACAATTTATGGATCTGGGGAACAATCTAGAGATTTAATGTACGTTGATGATACTGTGGATGCATTTTTAATTATGGGAATGGATGAAAAGGCGATAGGAAAATCTGTAAATTTTGGAACTGGAAGAGATACTAAAATAATTGAACTAGCTGAAAAAATAATTAATATTTCTGAGAGTAATTCAAAAATAGTTCATTTACCTCCAAGATTATCTGAAGTACAAAGATTATGTTGTGATAATACAAAAGCAAAACAATTATTTAATTGGCAACCTAAAGTTTTGATAGATGAAGGGTTAAGAAGAAATATTGAATACGCTAAGGCTAGAGGTTAAGATGCTAAGTTTATTCAATAAAAATATTGAATTAAATAAAAGAATTATTTATGCCAAGAGTTGGTTATTACATTCTGGAATACAAAATATTGGGGGGGACACTCCTGTTAAAGGAGGCTTTAACGCTTGGTATAATTTAGATGAAAATAATTATTTTTACACTTATTCTGAAATTACAGGATATGCCATAACTTCATTATTATATTTATATTCACTAAAAAAAGAAGAATTACTCTTAGATAGGGCAAAATCAGCTGCACACTGGTTAGTTGAAAAAGCTTTGCATGATTCTGGTGCTGTTAAAACAAGGTATTATTATGATAGTAAAAATGCAGATCATAATTATTCATTCCAAGGAAATGTTGTAAGATCATTTGATAATGGGATTGTGCTTAGCGGATTGAGTAACTTATATCAATTTAGCAGCCAGGAAGATTATTATTTGGTTTCAAAAAAAATGGCTGATTTAATTTTAAAAATGCAAAAGAAAAATGGTTTACTTTATCCTGATTATGATTTAAATAAGAAAAAGTTAAAAGAAAGTTACGAAAAATGGTCTTCACAATCTGGAAGCTTTCATGTTAAAATTATTTTAGGATTAATTAATTTTGCAAAATATAGTAATAATAAAAAATATGAAGATGCTGCAAGAAAATTATGTGATGAAATATTAAAATTTCAGAAAGAAGATGGAAGATTTGTAACTTTTAAAGAAGGAGACACGCATTTACATCCGCATTGTTATTCTGCAGAAGGTTTATTATTTGCAGGATGGTACTTTAAAGATGAAAAATACATTAATGCTGCAGTAAACGCAAGTAAGTGGTTAATGGATTCTCAAATGGAAAATGGGGGAATTCCTAGTTTATTTGTCAATAATGAATTTATTAAATTTGAAAGGGCTGATGTTTTAGCGCAAACTTTAAGATTAGCTGTAATATTCTTAAATAATAATTTATTAGATAAAAAATATGAGAGAAATGCAGAAAAATTAGTTAATAGATTATTAAAATTTCAATATTTAAAAGAAGGAAGTCAGAAAGGCGGATTTTTTTATGGTTATGATGTTGATCATAAAACTTTAAAGGAAAAAAAGACTAATCATCTAAATTCTTGGGTTACAATGTTTGCATTGCAAGCTTTGATAATGTATAAACAATATAAAGAAAACAGATTAAAAGTTAATTTAAGATTATTTGTATAGCTTTGACTTTATTCTCTTATTTTAATATAGGTAAAATTAATTTTTCTATTTCACCAATAGTTTTTTCATCGCCAAACAATTTAAGTTCAACTATATGTTTTATATCATCCCAGTCATTATTAAGTATAGTAGTTCCATGAAAATGGTATACCCCAGTATAGCCTTCTCTACTATCACAAACAAATTCCGCACCCAGATCTATTAATCTCCCATCAAAATTTTTATAGTCATAAAATTCTTCTTTTGGTCCTTTATAAACAACTTTTTCCATATTCTAATAAAAATACAAAGATATATAAATTTAACACTTTGCACTTTTAGTTTTCGTAACAAAACTAATATTTAAAAGTCGAAGCCATTTGTATAAAAACCTTTAAATAACTTCTTATTAAATTTTTATTATGAAAGTTTTAATGAATACAATGCCTACATCCTTCCAGGCAATTGGAGGGGGAGGAATAGTAGCAATAAAAACAGCCGAATACTTGGAAAAAGAAAAAATTAAAGTAAAATTATTTGATTACTGGAAAGATAAAATTTCTGATTATGATATATTACATAATGTTGGAACAGCAAGCGTTTGTTATGACGTTATAAATTCTGCAAATGCACAAAAAGTTCCTGTGGCTTTAACAACAATATATGATTTTCATAATTTATCTTATATAATTAAAAGTGCAATTCCATTACAAACAAAAGCAAAACAAATTGCATATAATATTTTAAACAAATACTTTCAAAAATATTCAAAAGTTAAAAAAATGCTAGATCAATCAAGTATTTTATTTCCAGATACTTGGATGGAAGGCAATTTCTTGATTAAAAATTTTAAAATTCCAAAAAACAAAGTATTTCCAGTTCCTCATGGTGTAGATGAAAGATTTATGTATGCTAAACCAAATTTATTCGTAAAAAAATATGGATTAAAAGATTTTATATTATACGTAGGAAGAATAGACATAAGAAAAAATGTTCTAAATTTAATAAGAGCTTTAAAAAATACAGATATAGATTTAGTTATAATAGGAAAAGCAGAGCCAGATCAACAATTGTATTTTGAAAAATGTAAAAAAGAAGCAACAAATAAGGTTCATTTCTTAGGACAATTTCCTCATGAGTCTAAATTACTTGAATCAGCTTATGCTGCTGCGAAAGTTGCTACTTTACCTGCAGATTATGAAACTCCTGGTTTAGTAGGCATGGAAGCTGGATTAGCTGGAGCAAATGTTGTTATAACAGAAAGAGGAAGCACTAAAGATTATTATTCTAATTATGCGTATTATGTAAACCCAGATGATATTAAAGACATTAGAAATAAACTATTACAAGCTCATAAAGCAGAGAGAAATCTTGAATTAAGAGATCATATTAAGAAGAATTTCTTGTGGGATAAAGTAGCTAAAAAAACTCTAGAAGGTTATAAACAAGTTTTATAAATCTTCTTCTAATTTTTATTAATATGCAAAACGTTTCATTTATTATTCCAAATTATAATGCAGAGAATACAATAGCTAAAACTATAGAAAGTATTCTAAAACAAAAATATAAAGGTAAAATTGAGGTAATTGTTATAGATGACAAATCAATAGATAATAGTTTAAAAATAATTTCTAAATATAAAAAAGTTAGATTAATTAAAAACGAGAAAAATCTTGGTTTAGCTAAATCTTTGAATAAAGCAATTAAAGATTCTAAATATGATTTGATATGTTTAATATGGTGTGATTGTGTTTTAGAAAATAATTCATGGTTAGATGAAATGGTTAAAGTTTATAGCTCAGATAAAAAAATTGGAACTGTGGCTTCAAAATTAATAATTCCAAAAGAATATTTTGAGAAATTTTCATTCTCTGATAAAATAATACTAGCAAGGGATTATGAAACGAGTTTAAATGAAAAACAGAAAGAAGGAAGGCCAACATTATTTAATAAAAAATTATTATCTGATATAGGATTTTATGATGATAAAGCCTTTAGAATAGCTGGAGAGGACACTGATTTAAAGTGGAAAATAATTAATAAAGGATATAAAATTGTTACAGCTGATGCAAAAATATTACACTTGCATGGTTTTTATAATTTATCTTTAAGTAAACAGTTATTTAAGAAAGCTCTACCTTTAGCAGAAGCTATTGGTGTAAATTTTGCAAGACATGGAATAAAAAGTTTTTCTAGCAAATATTGGAATCCTTTAACGTCTACTTTTTTATATTTATTTTTATTTGTTCCATTTATTAATATCTTAGCATTTTTAATAATAGTTAAATTAATATTAAGTTACACATTTAATTCTTATAAATATATTAAGGATGAAAGAATATTTATTGTACCTTTCTTTAAACTAGCTAAGGACATTGTAACAATAATTGGATTCTGGAAAGGATTTTTTACAGGAAAACAAGAACTTTAAATTTTAATAGATTCTATTTGCATAAAATTACAGCCTAAATGCTTAGGAAATAAATAATCTATATGATAATCTCTCCAAGTTCCTGTTAATCTTATATAGCTAGTTTTAGTTATCTTAAAGTTTAATAATTTTAATATCTTAACTATATGTTTCATCTGGAATAACATTTTATGATGTACTTCAGGATGACCTGGAAAATCCTTTTCCCATAAATCAGCATGATAATTTCCAAGGTGCAAATGATATCTCCAATAATCACCATTATCCACTATAACAATTAATTTACCATTTTTCTTTAAATATTTCTTGCATCCTTCTAAAAATAGCATTGGATTTCCTAAATGATCTAGTACGCCATTAGAATAAACAACACCAAATTTATTATGAAATCTTTTAGGAAGGGTTTTATTTAAATCATAAACAAAATCTACCCCCTGAAGTTTAACAAAATCTACTCCAAATGCTCCTTTAAGCTTATTCCTTCCACAACCTAAATCTAAAATTTTCATAGTTATATTTTAAAAGAAAGTTATTTAAATTTACCGTATGGCAAACTTAAGTTATAGATTGATTTTTAAATATTTCTATGGATAATTATTTTTGTGCCTTTTTTTAAGTTATTTAAAGATATTATAACAATAATTGGATTCTGGAAAGGGTTTATTACAAGAAAGCAAGAATTTTAAAGATAAATTTAGATTTATCCTATAATTTTTACACTAAACTTTTTCTATGATTTTTTTCCCCCATTAGTATAAATACTTTTTCTAAGATTACACCTTATTATGAAAAAACAGATGGAGGAAAAATAATGAAAAAATTAATTAGCTTCATAATATTGAATTTATTGTTTATGGGAACTGTAATTGCAGTAAACTTAAATGATCCGATTACACCAGAAGACAAGGCTAATTTTGATTTAATGTTGCATCCGGTTATGAAAATTTATAATTTAGTAAAATACTCGTCAACTGTGATAGCAGCAATAATGTTATTGTTTTCTGGAAGCAGTTATATGATTGCTGGAGATGATACAAAAAAAAGAGACGACGCAAAACATATAGCAACTTATGTTATAATTGGATTAGCAATAATATGGGCTACGCCTTTGTTCATTAATTATTTTCTCTCTTAAACTTTAAAAAAATGAAAACTTTACTAATGCTCATAGTTGCATTAATGATAATTTTTCCCGTAGTTAGTGCAATTAATAAGAATGAAGAAAAAACAGAATGCAAATTAAGTGAGATAGCCACCTGCTTTATTGCCAAGTTTTTTGATTTTTTTATAAATTTGATGAATATGTCTTTACAGCCATTGCTAGTTTTAATAAAAGACTTGTTAGCATCAAAAGTTAACATTAGTCCATTAATGAGGTTCTGGAAAATAATTACTTACGTTATTTCAATATTTTATTCTTTATTATTACTTTATTCTGGTTTTAATTTTATCACATCTGGTTATGATGCTGTTAAAAGAGAAAAGGCAAAAACATGGGTAAGAAACATTATTTTAATGATTTTCTTTATTAATATATCTTATTTTATTTATTCATGGCTTTTAGAAATAAGCTCGCATTTAACACAAGGCGTCTTAAATTTAATTCCAAATGATATCTTTAATCTTAATATAAGCAGTTTTAAAAATCTAGGCTTAAAATTTTCATTTATCCTTCTTTACTTAATAATATTAATGACTACTTTAGTCAGTTTAGGCATAAGATACTTTTGTGTTATGCTTGGGTTAATATCATTTCCCCTGGGTCTATTTTTATATTTCTTTGAGCCATTAAAAGAATATGGAAAATTAGTAATTAATTTTTTGGGAATATTTCTGATAATGCCATTTTTAGATTCCTTAGTTTTGTTAATTGGTTCGCAGTTAAACAATGTAGGAGTGTTTTCTGGTAATGGTATCTTGATTATGATAATTTCATTTACAATGGTAATTTTGCTTAATATTATTTTGATTTTATTTGTAATATCAAAATCAGCCAGCGCTGTCATGAATAATAGTGTAACCTCATTTGTGAGATTAATAATATGACCTATGAAATACCACAGGAGTTAGAGTATAATGAAAAAATAGTATTTAATCTAACTTTTTCCCAATTAGCATATGCTATAATTTTTCTGCCTTTTTTATTCAAGATATTAAAAAGCAATTTAGAATTTTCTATTAAAATATTTTTATCATTAATAATTATTGGATTAGCAGGTTTATTTATGTTTTTTAACCTTATGAATAAAATAAAAGATTCTGTTTATTGGCTAAAATCAAGAAAAATTACAATAAGCATGAAGGTAATGAAGAGCTTCATGAATGTAGATGATATAAAAAATATATCAATAATAAAATTAGATCCTATTAACTTTTCTATTATGAATGACAGCGATAAGGAGAGAGTTATTAAGACATTTCAGAAGTTTCTTAATTCATTGGAATTTCCGATACAAATTTTAGTTTCAACTGTTAATTTAGATTTAGATGATTACCACAAAGGAATCAATGACAAGAAACATTTTGAGCATTTAAGTTCTATTATAAAAAAGAACAAGGTTATGAACCGAGAGTTTTACATTATTATTCCTAGTTCTGAGATTAATGATAAAATTATCACAGAAAAATTAAATAACCTTGGATTGCAAAATAATTTACTAACAAAGCATGCAATAGAAAAATTATTGATCAATTTTTTCAGCAAGGATGTCGTAGACAAATTAGAAGAAAATAAAAGCATCGGTGAAAAAGATTATTTATATTATAAGATAGCTCCTAAAGTAATAGAAAATTATCCAGATTACATTAAAGTTAATAATAAATTCAACAGAATTATAGCAGCTAACGGCTATCCGAGATACGTTGAAAATGGTTTTCTTGACAAGATTATAACATGTAAAGGTGATTTTAACTTATCTTTGTTTGTTGAGCCTTTTCCCATAACCAAAACTATGATAACTTTGAATAAGGAATTGCAGAAGCAAAGAGCTGATTTATACGCTTTAGAGAAAAAAGGAATGATAAATCCAACTTTACAGATTAAATACAAAGATACCTTGCATGTATTAGAGGAACTGCAAAAAGGCGATGAAAAATTGTTTAATGTTTCTTTATATGTAAATTGCAAGGCTGAAAATAAGGAAGATTTAGATTTATTAACCAAGAAAGTGGAATCAGAATTAAACTCTTTATTAATAATTCCTAAAATTCCTTTATTTAGGATGTTGCAGGGCTTAAAATCTGTTACACCCTTGGCCCATAATTCATTAGGCATTAAAAGAAATATAACAACAAAAGCTTTGTCTTCATTTTTTCCTTTTACATCACAATTTCTAAAAATTGATAGTAAGGGTGTTTTATTTGGATTAAATAAAAATGATGTTCCAATTATAAAAGATATTTTTAACTTAAGCAACGCGAATGGCATAATACTTGCTACTTCTGGTGCTGGTAAGTCTGTAACCGCAAAATTACTTTTAATCAGACATTTAATGAACAAAACTAAAGTTCTGGTAATTGATCCTCAAGGGGAATATATTAATTTAATAAAAGAATTTAAAGGTGAGTTAATTACAATTTCAAGAGAATCAGAAACAATAATTAATCCATTAGATTTAATGCAACATGATTATGCTGAAAAGAGATTAAGTTTAATGGATATATTAAAAATAATGCTGGGGCATTTAACAGAAGTGCAAAAAGCTGTTTTGGATAAAGCACTAAATTTAACATATGCTAGAAAAGGATTAACAAATAATTCTAAAACATGGGGTAATGAACCACCAATATTAAAGGATTTATTAAAAGAGCTAGAAAGTCTAAGCAAAAAATCAAGCTATCTGGAAAAAGAAACATATAGAAGCTTGATTAACAGATTAAGTATGTATGTTGAGGGTGTTTTTTCATTCTTAAACAGAAAAACTAAAATAAATTTTGACAATAATTTCGTCTGTTTTAATATTGGAGAGATGCCCAAGCAAGTCAAGCCTGTTATAATGTTCATGATTCTAGATTATATTTGTGCAAAAATGAAAAAAGACAAAGAAAGAAAAATATTATTGGTTGATGAAGCATGGTCTTTGCTTTCAAGAGCAGAAGAGGCAGGTTATTTATTTGAAATTGTAAAGACATGCAGAAAATTCAATCTTGGTTTGTTGTTAATAACGCAGGATGTTCAAGATTTAATTAAATCCAATGCAGGAAATGCGGTTTTGTCAAATATTTCCTATACAATTTTGTTAAGGCAGAAAGCAGCTGTAATAGAAGACATTACAAAAACATTTTACTTAAGTAATAGAGAAAGAAGTAATTTACTTACAGCAACTATCGGGGAAGGGTTACTCATAATGGAAAATGACCATTCTGAATTAAAAGTAATTCCTTCTGAACATGAATACAGGCTTGTAACAACAAAGCCAGATGATTTAATTGAAGAAAAAGTTATAAAAGTAAAACAAATTAAAAAACAGAAAGTTGTTGACATTAAAATAGATGAAGATAAAGGGATTTTTTTAAAAAAAGATTTAAACGAAGATGAAATTCAGTTTTTATTTAATAAAGGTTACGTTCTTTCCTCTCATGTCTCTATTAATGAAACAGTTCAAAAAGATTACATGCTTAAACCAAGATTTAATGAAAGTTTATCTCATTTCTTTTTAATTAAAGATATAGAAAATTATTTAAAAAAATTTACAAAGAAAGTTTATTTGTATGAAACAACCAAACCAGATATTGTTTTTATTGTTCAAAATAAAAAAATTGCAATAGAAGTTGAAACAGGAGAAACTCTAAAAACACGTAAAGATCAGATTGAAAATAAGATTAGATTACTAAATAAAAATTATGATGATTGGTTTTTTGTTGTTACTGATAAATATGTGAAGAGAAAATATGAAAAATATAAAGAGACATATACAAGATTCGAAATTTCTGAAGTAATTGAAAAAATTTTAAAAAAAAGCCTTTGGCAGCCGTCAAATGTGAAAAGAAGTTCGCAGAAGGCTCAAAATCACAAAAGGCACCCGAAATCAAAAGATATTCTTAGATATAATATACCTTTAGTATATTATGCAAACAAGACAAAGAAGATGACTTTTAAAAAATTCAGGAGAATTAAAAATGAAAAGAAAAAATAAATTGCACCGATACGTTAATGTAATTAAAGGAAGAGGATTCGAATTAGTTTTACAAAAATTGCTAAAAAAAGCTGGTTTTAATTTTAATATTATATCTAATCAAATAATAAGCTACAAGAAAAATAGGATAAGAGGAAGATCAAGCACATACGATTCTGATTTCATAGCTGAATTTCCTATTGTGATTCCATTTTCTTATCCGTCTTTATTAATCGGAGAAGCAAAGTATCATAAAAGAATTTTGGAAGTAAAGGAAGCAAGAGCTTTCCTGGGAGCTTTTATAGACATTTCACAATTTGCCGCAATAAATACAAGATCAAAATTGTTTAAATACTCACAGATATTTTTGCACAAAAGGTATAATTATATTCCTGTAATATTTTCAAAAAGCGGATTCAGGAAAAATGCACAGGCCTTGATGTGGGCCCACGGAATTTATTTTGTTTCTTATGAAAATTCTCCTGTACTTGATGATATAAACATTAAGCTAGATAATTTAATCAAAAAAATTAATTTTGAAAAACTGAAAAAAGAGGATATTAAACAATTAACAGATTTAGAAAATTTTAAAGATTTGAATCCTAACTCAAAAAAAGGTGGCTTTTCCTTGGCATTAAAATCCTTATTTGACGTAATTAATCCTACAAATTCTTATTTTGGTCTTCTGGATGGAATTTGGCCAATTCATTTCTTATATAAAGGCAAAAGAGAGATTAAACCTTGTTTAAAGAATAGAGAATGCATATGTAAAGTTAAAGACAATTTAGTTACTGTAAAAAGAACATTAAACAAAAATTCCAGGAATTTAGGGAATTTTGTCTTGCCAAAATATTTTCTAGAAGAGTACAGAAAGATGTCTAAAAACAAAAAAATACTTCAGGAGATACTGCTTTATATTCCAAAGGATGGCAAAATCTTTCCATATTATATAAAATTATATCCCGAAGCAAAACATAATTTTTAAGCTATTATTCATTAAAAGTTTATAAATTATAAACAAAAAGTGAATAATAGAAACATTCAGACCCTATTCACTTTAACGAAGATGTTATTTTAAAAAATATTCTGGACAAATGATATTTTCATAAAATCAAATAAAATTTTCTTCAATTAAAGATTTAATCAGATGTAATATCGTATCTAATCCTGATAATATCTGTATTTCAAAAGATTTCGCTGATGATTCTTGCGAATATAAAAAAAGGCCGGGATTTTGCGTAAAGTTGAATAAAAAGAAACCTTTATATACTAATTAGAACATATATAAACTAATTAGAACATGTAAAATGTTAATCTCAAAATCGATGGAACAAGTAATAAGAGTTCTTCTTAATAAGAAAAATATAAAATTAAGAGAATTATCTAAAGAATCAAATGTTCCATTGGGGGTAACAGTTAAAAACACCAATGCCCTTGAAAAATCTAAGTATATAGAGAAGAAAGTAAATATTCATGTAATTAACCAAAATAAATTATTAAAAGCTTGGGCATATACAACATCTATAAGAGAATTGGACAAAATAGAATTTAGTGCTGCTGAAAGACCACAATTTATAATTAAAAAAATAGCTAACGTTTTATCAAAAAATAACATTAAATATGCATTTACATTATTTTCTGCTTTAGAGATATTATCTCCTTATGTTACACCAGCAGAAACACATCTTTATATTTTAGAAAAAGATCAAGAAAAAATAAAAAATTTATTTAAAAAAGAGTCTATTTTGCCAGCCCAAAAAGGAAATGTAATATGTTTCTTAGTTAATGATAATTATTTTTATAATATGCAAAATATACGGGGGTTTAATAATACTTCAATACCACAACTTTATGTTGATTTATTCTCTTATGGTGGTAGAGGAGAAGATGCAGCGCAACATTTACTAGAGGTGGCCAAAAATGTATGATATTTTAGAAACAGATTTATCTTTTGAATATTTAAAGAAAATATTTAAAATTAAAAATCCTATATTAATTGGTGGTTGGGCTACTTATATTTATGTAAATGAAAATTATAGAAAAGCTTTTGGGCTAGACTATTTGAAAAGTAGGGATGTGGATATATTCATAAAATTTAGATATCTAAACGAATTTATTAAAGAAATCAAAAAACTCGGTTTTATTCCTAGTGCTTACTTTTTTAGGTATGAATTAATCTATAATAGAAATAAAAATAAGATAGTAACAGAAAAAGAAGCTAAAGGACAACCGATATATGATCTGATTTACATCTTCTTGGATATGTTTACAGATAAGAAATCTGAAAAAGCATGGTATTTAGATACTTTTAAGAGAGCTAGAGCTTTTAAGATAGAAAAAATTGGTAGTTTTGATGGTAATAACTTTGATAATAGCTCATTTGATGTTAATATGTATACTAACATGTGCGACATTAATACTTTATTAGAACTTAAATGTATTTCATTTTTTGAAAGGGAAAAGTTAGATAAAGAATTTAAAGATGCTTGTGACATTTACGCACTTTTAATTTATTCTAGGAAAAAATTTAAAGTTACAAAAAATATTAGGAGTTCAATAGAGAAAATAATTAAGAGAAGAGATTTAAGTGAGTTTATCGCTGAAAATGTGCTTAGAGATGTAACAAAAGTTAATATAGTGATTTCTAATTTAGAAAAAATTATAAAGAAATAAAAATAGATTTTAACTGAATTATATTTTCTAAGATATTCTACAAGCTTAAAATAAAATTTTCTTCAATCAAGCTTTTAATCAGATGTAATATTGTGTCTGAACAAAATAAAAATTGTATTTCACTTTCTTTTATTATAATTTTTCTGATAATATATTAAGAACCCAGCTCTTTATTTAATTTTCCTGCAATTTCCAGACAACATTTTTTCCAAAAATCTATTATTTCTTCAGCTTGTTTTATAGAGGCCCTAACACCCCTATAATTTATATCATGTCTAGTCGTTTTAAATCTTGTTAAATGATTAAGTAATAATTTGTTTTTTATATCAATCTCCTTTAATGCTTCCATACTTACATCATGATTCAAAGGTTCGTAGCCTTTAAGCCATAGTGTTGCATCTCCTAACTGCCTTATTGATTCATACAGTTCTCTATATATCAATGACGCACTATCCTCATTTAATTCTAAATTTAATATTATTTTTGCGTTTGTTTCTGCAAATTTTAGCATTGATTTTATTCTCTCTTTATTTACCTCTCTTAATCTTAACTGATTTGTCTTTGTTAAGTAACTTAGATTCATGGTTTCACTTCCAAAAAGCCTAAAAGCACAATCCCATTTGCTATGTTATTAAAAACATTGATGTCCACATTTTTTCTGTTAAATATATGTAGTTGTATGTGTCTATATGCTTCTTTTTCAAAAACTTCGAGTTTGGACTCTCTTAATATTTTATATTCTTTTACGTCATTTGTTTCTATGGCAATGTCTATATCAGAAGTTGATATGTCTTCTCCTCTTCTAAAACTTCCGAATAAAGTTATTGATCTTGGATTTTTAAAATCTTGGTTCAAAAACTCAACTAAGCCGCTTTGGTATATAAAATTCAAGTTGTATATAATTTTACTTTTTATGAAATTCCAGTTTTTTTGATTTGCTTTTATTCTCCAGATATTGCTCAGTTTAACTATTTCGATAAATCCAATAATAACTAATTTTTCCAATATCCTTCCAGCATGGGGTTTTGCAACATTTGCTTCTAAAGCTAGTTCCGATAAACTAAATTCTTTTTCCGGGTATCTAAATAAGATGCTAACTAATTTTTGAGTACTAGATTCAATAAGTAACCCTTGATACATTTTATTAATATGCGGTTTCATTTTGTAACAACTGTTACTTATTATAACTATATAAATCTTTCGTTTACAAGCTTAAAATAAAATTTTCTTCAATTAAGCTTTTAATCAGATGTAATATTGTATCTAATCCTGATAATATCTGTATTTCATTACCTTTTCTTTTATTATAATTTTTCTTTAATTTATTTAATAATATTTCAGCTTTAGAATAAAAATCAACTATTCTCGCTTTATCATATCTATTAAAAATTTCAAAATAATTATTTAAAAGTAAATTAACTTCGCTAAAATACCCTAATATTTTTTATTAATTTTTGAATTAATCCTTAAATTAATGTTAGCTATTCTCCTGTATTCATCTCCTATCTCTTCAAGTATAGAAATAATTTTGTACAATGATAATGTTTTTTCATGATCATAATATCCATACTTGTTTAATACTCTTAAACATAAGTTAGTAAACTTGTTGATATTGTAATCCCTTAAGTTTATATTTCCCAAGACATTTTTATTATTTAATTTTAAAGCTTCTAAAACTTCATTGCTTCCTTCGATTAATAACCTAAATATTCTTATAATAGTTTCTTTAATGTCAATATCATGCTTGTTAAACAAGTCTTTTATTATTACAATGTTTTTGTCTTGCTTTATGATAGCCATTCCAATTAAATCTTTGACAAAATTCTGTATTAATTCTAGATCATTATTATTGGAATACTTGACTATAATGCTGTTAGTGCCTTTTCTATAGCAGGTTACTAAATGCCTCCATATCAAATCTAAATTTAAATTAGTTAAGTCCAGTTCAATTTGCGTATCTATATTTTTATCATTTTTTATAACTAAAGAATTATTTATTATACTTACATCAAGTAATTCTCCTTTTTTTAAATCATTTAATAAAGTAAACTCTCTTGGAATTGTGATTGCTTGGGTTGTGTCAGCTATTTGTATTATTTTACGTTTCATATTAGTATACTCTAAAGAATAAGCTTTAGAGGTCTTATCACCTCTACTTTATTATTTTAACGAGATAATATAATTTATAAACCTTTCTTTAAAGAAATTTAAGGTCTTTAAGGTTCCTTAAGGTAATTTAAGGGCATGCTTTATAAACTTTTTTTCTTTATTAATGTAAATGCAAAAAAGAGAATTATTAAAAAAAGAGTTGACTAACAAATATGTCAACACAAGAAATAGAGGTTCAAACGGGTATTTCTAATTATTTAATTAAATCCATCTTAACTCCAAGAATTAATCCTTTAATATTAAATGGAAGTGTTTATTACAACGATAAAGAAAGATGCAATAACATTATTAGATTAAAGAAAGATTTAATCAAAGAGTTCTCACAATTAAAAGATAAAAATTATGCATTAGCTTATAGAATGGAGCTTTATAATAATACTAAACAAATTATAGATAGAATTTTAGAATTAAGTAAAGAAGGCAAGCTACCCATATTATTTTTCTTTTATCATTTATTAAGATAAGTACTATATGGGGGCTTCCAAGCTTTTTTTAATCAAATGTATTTGGATTAGATTAATTTTTTTATTAAATCAACAACTCTTTCTGTTGCTTTTCCGTCTTGCTTGTAAGAATAATCATAAACTAGTTTTTCCATGTTGTTTCTTAATTTAATTTGAATTTTTTTATTGTTAATTAATAAATTTATTTTTCTAGTTAAATCATTTAAATTATTTTTTGATTCTAAAGCAGACCCAGACTTTACATATAAATAACCAATACTATCTTTAAAAAAACTCTTGTCTATTGAAGGTTTTTTTATTCCAATGTCAATTACAGGTTTTTTTAGTATCATACTCTCTAATCCTGTAGTTGACTGAACAGTTATCAAAACATCGCAATTACTTAATAATTCAAATAAATCTACATTTTTTGTAACTAAATAATTCTTGAAATTCATACTTTTAGCAATTTCATTTGGTAAATTATAATCAAAATCAGATGGATGCATTTTTACAATAACAAAACTATTATCAATTTTTTTAGATGCTAAAAATGTATTTCTTAAAAATGAAGCTCTTTCTGAAAAAGTAAAATGCCAGTTAGCAAAGTTCATATGCCTAATTGAAAACTGGGGGGTATAAACAATTATTTTTTTATTTGGATCAACATTAATACTTTTAAAAAATTCTTCTCTAGACATAGAATTTTTATTAATATAATAATCTAATCTTGGAGCTCCTGTAATTACCACCTTGCTTTTTTCTGTTCCATATTTTATCATCCAGTCTCTTGTAACTTTACCCCAAGCACCCATATAATCTGAACTTAACGGAATATAAGCAACAGGGTGCCCGCTGGCACCAATTTGGATAGTTAAACTTTTTACTTTATTTTTTCTTGCTGCAATAGTAAGTGTTTTTTCGAACATAACAACATCATTTGGGGTAAGAATTATTTTAATGCCATCTTTCGCAAGATCATTCATTATCTCTATATATTTAATCAATTTCAAGAATTGTTTATTAAAAAAATAATCTAATTTTTTTTCCAAGACATTATAAAAATTTATGTCTTTATAAAAAAACTCATTCTTAATTTTATTATCATCAATAATTTTTTCGTAATTTTTATTTAATATCTTTTTATAAGTTTTTAATATTCTTTTAATTCTAAAAGTTGAATAATATTTAAATGTCAAATAATAACCTTGTCCTTTTCTGAATCCTAGGCCAACATTTTCACCGCATCGTATAACAGAGAAATTTTTTTGTTCATTTAGTTTATTAATCAAAGAACTAAATTGCCCTAAACCGCCAACAACCAAGACTTTTTTATCATTTAAGGGTAATATTTTTAATTTATAAAAATTATTTTGAATTTTTGCTAATAATATAGATAACTTTTCTTTATAATAGAGTTTTAAATTAAATTTCTTAGCTAACGGTTTGTATTTAAATATATCAAGACTTATGTTTTTATTTTTTATTATTTCTTTGCATATTTCAAAAGCTGTATTATCATTATCTTCAACTAAAAAATGATTTACAGAAACTTTATCATTTCTTTGCATTATTATTTTGTCTGGTTTTTCTTTTTCTATGATAACCTTTAACAGTCTTATATATCTAAAAATATCTGAGAATAAATAATCTAATTTTAATAGTTCAATTAGATAAATTCTATTATATTCTGTTAATTTTTTAATATTTTTATGCCAAGATCGGGCCCAGGATAATGCTTCTTTATCCAAGTTTTTATAAATTAATCCATTTTTTTCATATTCGTCTAATTTTTTGAATTTAATATCTTTTGATTTTAGTTCATTTTCCATTTCCTCATCTAGGCATATTATTAAAGAATTTTCTTTCATATAACTTAAAGCGTTATTCAGAGAATTACCTTTTTCCAGTATAACTAAAGTTTTCATTTTAATTAATTAAAAATTCAGGCATTATTTGCTTCTAATTGTTTTAAATAGTTGTTATAATAATTGTCGTTTATATTTATCATTGAATTATCCTTAAGAACATTTTCTATTTCTGATATTGTATCTTTAATTTCTTTTTTGGATTCAAATTTAATTGCATTTCTAATTTTTTCAAAAGAAACTTTATAATTTCTAACGTCTTGTGCATTCTCATCAAAATTTAATTTTGTTTCAGGGATTAACTCTTTTATATAATGCGCAATATCTTTAAGTTTGTAATTCTGTCTGTCATCTCCTAGATTAAATATTTCTCCTTTAACAATTTCGATAGGAGTTTCTAAAACCTTTATATATGCCTCTGCAGCATCATCAACATGTATAAACGGTCTCCATTGTTCACCTCCAAATATCGTAAATGATTTTTCTTTCAATGCTTTAGCAATTAAAAGGTTAATCACCAGATCAAACCTCATTCTAGGAGATAAGCCATATAAAGTTCCCATTCTTAAAATTGTAGGGGAAAAATTATTATCCACAAGTTCTAAAACTCCTTTCTCTGAACCAATTTTACTTCTTGCATATAAAGAAAGTGGGTTTAAATAAGATTCCTCATTAATAATTTCATCTGAAGCCCCATAAACACTGCATGAGGAAGAAAATATAAATCTATTAATTTGGTTATATTTACAAAGTTCGGCAATTATTTTTGTTGCAATATAATTTGATTCAACTGTTTTTTTTGGATTAATAGAACTAGCCGGGTCTCCGACAATTCCTGCTAGATGGATTACTGCATCAACATTTTCCAAAGCATCTGAAACTTCAGTAATATTACACATATCTCCTTTGATTAATTCAAAATTTTTATTTCCCAGTAAATCAATTATTGGTTCTACGCCAAATATTAATTTGTCAAAAACCCTAACATTATAATTTCGATCTAATAATTTCCTTGATAAAACAGAACCTAAATAACCTGCTCCTCCGATAATTAAAACTTTATTAACAGGTTTGGGGGTAAAGCTTGATTTTTTAAAAAATAATAAACTATTTCTTGCAATATATGGGATATTTTTTTGATTACTTGATGGAATACTAGCATAAGGGACCATTGCTAAATCAACAACCTTACCTTGGTTGTCTAAAACAGGAACTTTACCAATAACATTCTTACCTATCATAGCATCAATAATTTGTTGGTCAGACATGTTAATATGAACTGTTAATGGTTTTTTGTTCATTATAGAATCAATCATCTGTTTTTCAATATCTATTCCATTTAATATAGCTCTTCTAATAATACCATCTGTAACTATTCCAAGAAGCTTATCACTTGCGTCCACGATCAGAGCCATCCCGATTCCCCCCCTATCTATAACAGTCATAGCTTCTTTTATACTGCTCTTTTCTCTTACAAAAATTTTCTTTAAATCAGATTCCATTTTTATACTCATAAATTCTTTTTATAGCATAACAAACATTGTTAACTTGTTCTTCAGACATATGCGAAAATAAAGGCAATGATAAAACATTTTCCGATATATAATTCGTATTTTCTAATGAATCATTAAATTCATCATGCAAATGCGCATATGCTGTTTGTTTGTGTAATACAGGGTAAAAATATTTCTTTGTCATAATATTTTCTTTTGATAAATAATTCTGTAAATCATTTCTATCCATTAAAAAGTCTTCTTTATTAACGAATATTGAAAAATCTTTAAAAGTTGATGTATTTCCATCTTTTATTTTTTGAAATGAAATTCCTGGGACTTTACTTAATTCAAATTTATACAATTTAACTAACTCATTTCTCTTTTTAACATTTTCATCAAGCATTTTTAATGTTTCTAAAGCAAGTAAAGCATTAAATTCTTCCATTCTAGCATTTAATCCATTAAATTTACAATCATAACTGCCATCATCCCCATAATTTCTACCATGATTTAAGGAATTTTTTAATGATTCATGCTTTGTAGCAACTAAACCTCCTTCACCAGCAACAACCAATTTTGTAGGAGATAAACTAAACACTTCTGCATCACCAAATTGGCCTATGTTTTTATTGCCAACTTTAGAACCAAATCCGTGTGCTGCATCAAAAATTAACTTTAAATTGTTTTTTTCAGCAATTTTTTCTAATTTTTCTACATCGCAAGGGTTTCCAAAAATATGTGTTGCTAAAATTGCCGAGGTTTTATTTGTAATTAAACTTTCAACTTTATTTGGATCAATATTATAAGTTTCCTTATCAATGTCTGCAAATACCATCTTTAAATTATTCCAATGAACAGAATGTCCTGTGGCAGAAAATGTAAAGCTTGGAACAATAATATCTCCTTTTAAACCAAGAATTTTTTGAGTTAATATTAATCCGCTAGTACAAGAATTCATTGCAATAGCATTACTTACATTAAGAATTTTTGCAGATTCTTGCTCAAATTCTTTAACAAATTTGTTATTTGTTATTTGTTTACTTGAAAAAGATTGAGATAATTTTGGAATTAATAAATTTAAATCTGGCAAAGTTGGTTGGGTAATTGGCAGAATCTCTTTAAATAAAGGTTCACCTCCAAATATAGCGGGTTTTTCAGACATGTTATCACCAATAACACTTAAACAGATTAATTTTTAAACGTTACTATATAAAACAAAATTATGAAAAAGATAAAGAATATTTTAATTCCGATAGGGAATCGATCAGAGTATAATCTGATTTATCCTGTTTATAAAGAATTTGAAAAAAATGGGTTTGATGTTTCCTTATTAGTTACAGGACCTTATCCTACAAATCAATTAGGTCATAGTATGGATATTTTTTCAAGAGATAAGTTAAATGTTAAGTATAAAATCCCGGTAATATTAAATAAATTTGATCAAGCTGAGATGGCTTATAATTTATCAACAATAATTAAAGTTTCTACAAAACTATTATCTGAAAATAAACCAGATTTAATTTATATTCAAGGTGATAGAATGGAACAATTGGGTGTAACCTTAGCTGCAGCATATTTAGAAATACCATTAGCGCAGGCTCATGCCGGTGAAATAACTTCTGGTGGGCACATAGATGATTTAACAAGGCATGTAATAACAAGGTATGCTAGTTTAATATTTACAGCTAATAAAACAGCAGAAAAGAGAGTTATTAAGATGGGTGAAGAGAAAAAGAGGGTCTTTAGTTTTGGTGCTCCTGGTTTGGATACTATTTTAACTCGTAAATCAACGCCTTTTAATGAACTAGTTAAAAAATATGATATCCCAAGTGACGGTTATGGCTTGTTAGTTCAACATAGCATCACAAGTGAAGCAGATAAAGCAAGCAATCAAATAAGAGAAACTATAAATGCTATTGAAGAAAGTAAAATGTTTTTTTTATCTTCTTATCCAAGTCCTGATAATGGTGCTACTGATATTATGAAAGAATTAGAAAATCCGATATTAAAAATGATAAAACTTTACGCTAATTACCCTCCTGAGGATTTTATTGGTTTAATGAAAAATGCAAAGGTTTTAGTTGGAAATTCTTCTAGCGGGATAGTTGAGGCTGCAAGTTATCATTTGCCTGTTGTGAATATAGGAAATAGACAGTTGGGAAGGGATCAGTCTGGAAATGTCATTAATGTTAAAAATAATGCTGAAGAAATTTTAAAAGCTATTAAAAAAGCAAGTTCTAGAGAATTTAAAGAACATTGTGAAAAAATAGAAAATATTTATGGAGATGGCCATGCCTCTGAAAAGATAGTTAAAATTATTAGTTCTATTGATTTGGATAGTGATTTTCTAAAAAAAAAGATTGATTTATAATTATTCTAAATATTCTAGTTTAATTTGTTGATCTTTTTTTAAATCAACTTTTAATTTTTTACCAATAACCCTATTATATTTTCCAAACATATATTTTGGAGATAAACCATTTCCAGGGCGTTTTGCATTAAGATCATCTTCATTTAAGATTTTACCAGCTTTTATATCTCTTCCAGCAACAACACTTTTTCTTGCTATTTGTGCAATTTTTGACTCAAAATCAAATGGTTCTTTTATCCCGTTTCCAAGCATTTGTTTTATATCTGGGTTAAGATCAAAACCATTATTATTTAAAAAATCAATTGCTTCTTCATCTTTAAAATTTTTATTTTCAATTAGTCTAATGGCTCTGACTAAATCTTTTAACTCATTTGGCTCAAGAGAAGCTTTATGATCTGGACCTGGTAAATTTTTATCTAATGTGAAATGTTTTTCAATTACGCACGCTCCTAAATTTACAGCAAGAATAGAGGCGCTTATTTCAGTAGTATGGTCCGAATAACCTACTAAAGTATTAATTTTATTCTTTATTGTATTAATTGCCCTAAGATTTGTAAATTTGTCATCTAAAGGGTAATTTGTGCCACAATGTAGAAAAATTATTTTATTATTACCTGTAGAATTTAAAGCTTCATAAGCTTCCATTATTTCATTTATATCGCCCATACCAGTAGAAATTATTACTGGTTTATTTTTTTCTGCTATATAATATAAATAAGGTAGATTTGTTAAATCACCACTCCCTATTTTAAAAAATGAAACCCCTAAATTATCTAAAAAATCTACATCTTTTGTACCTGAATGTGGTGTAGAACTAAAAATGATATTTTTTTCTTTGCAGTATTCTTTTAAAAGTATATGATTTTTTTCGCTTAATTCTAATCTTTTAAGGAGTTCAAGCTGCTTTTCTTCTTTACCTGTATTTTTTTTCTGGTATTCCGCCATTCCAGCTTCTTCTGTTGCAATATCCTCTGCTTTAAATGTCTGAAATTTTATTGCATCTGCACCAGATTCAGATGCTACATCAACCAATTTTTTTGCTAGATTAATATCTCCATTATGATTTACTCCTGCTTCTGCTATAATAAAAATAGGTTGATTTTTTCCAACAAACCTATCTTGTATTTTTATGAGGTCCATGCTCTTTTAAAGATTTAATAATTTCAAGATCTTCTAAATCATCTATCTGAAAAGAATTTAATTTATCCATAACAACAATACCAATATTATCCCCCAAGATATAATCTTCACGATTCATTAAACAATCTAAAGTAACTGCATACACTGCTCCATTAATAAAATAGGTTTTTTTAATGTCTTGTCTTCTTAAATTACTTGGTCTTTGTCCGATATAAAATTTAGATTTATTATCTTCTTCTATTAATAACCATTCAGGTGTATGTTCATTTTCACACACACTTACGGTGCTATCGTAATCATTATGCAATAATTTTTCAATAACTTTATCTATATCTTGAAAAGTTCTTAATGGAGAAGTTGGCTGTAATAGAACTATAATATCTGGAGAATAATCATCTGTTTCTTTTAAATAATTAACAACATGCTTTAATACAGGCATGGTTTTGGCTGTATCTGTAGCTAATTCTTCAGGTCTCATCATTACTTCAGCTCCAAAACTTTTTGAAACGTTAGCAATTTCTTCGCCATCTGTTGATACAACAATTCTTGTAATGTATTTAGATTTTTTTGCTTCATGTATACTATAATAAATTAAAGGTTTTCCATCTATTTCAACTAAATTTTTTCTTGGAACTCCTTTTGAGCCTGCTCTTGCTGGAATTATTGCTAATATGTTTTTCATGTTATCTAATAAAAGAACTAGATTTAAAAAGACTGCGATTAAGGAGTATATATGGTTTGGCTTATATTTGCTTTATTATCTGCTATATTCAAGTCTTTACATAACTTTACAACAAAAAAATTTCTAGCAAACGTGGATAAATATATTTTAGCTAGTGGTTCATTTCTAATAACATCCATATTATTACTTTTATTCTCTTTTTATAGAGGCATACCTCAAATAGGTAATCAATTTTATTTAGCTGTTCTTGCTACAACAATTTTAAATATAGTAATTGTTTCACTTTCTTTTCAAGCACTAAAGATTACAGATTTATCATTAGCTTCGCCATTAGCTTCTTTTACTCCTTTATTCCTTATTTTAACATCTTTTATAATATTGAAAGAATTGCCAACTAAATATGGATTTATTGGTATAATGTTAATTGTTGTTGGATCTTATTTTTTAAACTATGAAAAAAGAAAAAATTTATTTTATCCTTTAAAGCAGCTTTTTAAAAATAAAGGCACTTTTTATTTATTTATAGCTGCTTTCATTGCAAGCATATCATCCAGTTTTGATAAATTAGTTGTATTAAACTCAGATTCAAGTTTTGGATCTTTTGTTGTATATTTCTTATTAAGCATGATTTTTTTATTTATTTCAATAATAAAAAATAAAGATTTCAAAAAAATATATAAATTAAATTTTAATAAATTTTTAATCATAGGATTTTTTATTTTTTTAGGAGCTCTAACAGTAAACACGGCTTTTTCTATGCAAAAAGCATCTTATGTTATATCTATAAATAGATTAAGTATATTGCTAGAAGTATTATATGGCGGGATATTATTAAAAGAAAGTAAAATATTTTATAGGTTAATTGGTGCTGTTATAATGGTTGCTGGTGTAATTACCATTAGTTTACTTGGTTAAAATTAATTTAAGAACGAGATAAAGATTCAACCAACATATCGCTTAAACTCAAAGCAATATCAACTCTATTCAAAAAGAAGCTATATCTTTTTTCAAAATAAGATCTTTGTTTTTCTGTTGAATCTGGTTTATAACCCCATCCCCATGTTGTTATTAAACTGTTTAAACCCACCTTAGCTAACATTAATGGCATATCTTTAATTTGTTTAACAATTTTAGGATCATGTTTTTTATATTCTGCGAAATATTCTTCTAACTTACCCAAATTAACTCTATCATCTATTCTAAGCTCTGGAGTTTCTTTATCAAAGCAATATAAATCTAAAGTATGCATAACATCTACACCTTTAAAGTCTAGCCTGATTAAACCATAATCAAAAATACCTGTTATTTTATGATCATCAATCAACATTGAAGTTAAATTAAAATTGCCATGGATTAATTGTTTTTCATGATTTATTTTGGATATATCTTTTTCTACACTTTCAATACTTGAACTTACATATGGGATCATAGCAAGAACATATTCATCAATTTTATTAGTTGCAGTTTTTGGTAGATAAGGCAATAATTCTTGAAATTGATCAGTTAATGGCAAGGAAAATCTAGGTAATTCTTGATAACCTTCCAATCTTTTAAAATTTTTCAAAGCTTGATTAAATCTTGCTAAACCTTGAAATGCTAAAGCTACTTCATCATCCAAATCCTTTTTAGGGTATCTTCCCCCTATAAATGATGTTAAAGAATAGGGATCATTACCTTTTACAGTTAAGTTTGAGCCATTTAAATTTTCTAATAAATGTGCTGCTGGAACACCTTGGTCATAAACAAAATTATTTAGTCTTAATTGAAATTTGATTAAATCTCTCTTAAAATCAGGCCCATATTTTTTTACAACAAATCTTTTTCCTGAATCGTCATTAACAAAAGAAGTTTTATTATAAACAACAAAAGCTGATGGAACTTCTTGCTCTAACAAGTTAATACCATAAGATTCAGAAATGAATTTTAATTCATCTTTACTTAAATTATTATCAGCCATATTATTATTAAATCAAAAAAATTTATAAATGTTTCTTTTAACTATTTTTCCTGATTATTTTTGCTGGACTTCCATAAGAGGTTACATTATCGGGAACATTTTTTGTAACTACTGAACCCATACCAACAAAAGAATTATTCCCAATAGTGAAATATTGTCCTATAACAGCACCAGGACCAACATAAGAATATTTTCCAACCTTTACCGCGCCAGCTAATATTGCCCCAGGATAAATATGAGAATGATCATCAATGTAATTATAATGGTCTAATTGACATCCTGTATTTAAACAAACATTATTTCCTATATAAGTTCCGGTTTTTATAATTACACCTTCCATAACTATAACTCCTTCTCCAAATTTAACATTTTTTGATATTATAGCAGAAGGATGAAATAGATTAGGTAATTTTAATCCAAGATTTTTATAACGCTCATAGAAGGATGCTCTTAGTTTATTATTCCCAATACCTAAAAAAATACCTTCTATCCTTTCTTCATTAATCAAATCTTTTAAATCAGAAAAACTTCCTAAAACTTTTAATCCATCAATTTCTTTCCCTATAAATTCTTTTTTATCATCAATAAAACCGACTAAATTCAGATTATTATGATAGCTAGCAATGTCTCTTATTACCCTTCCATGGTCCCCTGCTCCCAAGATCACTATTTTCATAGAAATTATGGTAATAATAACATTTTTATTACTTACGATTAGGGTAAATAAAATGATAAAGAAGATATTTTTTAAGTTGAAAAAAGTTGGTTTTAAAAAAACTTTTTATGATTTAATGAATTATTTATTTAAAAATTTTAATTATAGTTTAAAATTTATTCTTAAGTCTGTTTCTTTAAGGAATTTTTATGATTTACTAACAATAAGAAATTTTAATAAAAATAAATATGTAAATGTTGTATTATGCATTGATACAGAAGGGCCTAAAAGCGAATTTATAAAAGATCAAAATATGTTATGGCATGATTTAAATAAAAGATTATCAATGTTAATGTCAGAAAGCTTTAGAAATAAATATAAAGACAGTTTTGGGAATAATTTAACATTAAACTGGTTTATAATGGACCATTCTGGTTTTAATGAAAATCCTTATAATGTTAATATGGGTTATGGAACTGTATTTAAAAATTATCAAAATTTATTTAAAAAATTTCCTAATATAAAAGACGGGGTGTACTGGCATTATCATCATCCAAGGAATGATGGAAAATTTTCTCCAGAATATTATTGGAATTCTAATTGGAATGATAATAAGGAATATTATAATATATTAAATCATAGAATAATTGATTTTAATTTTTTTCCAACTGTTTATAGGGCGGGAGGAACAATAGAAAGAAATGAATCTTCAAATTGGTTAGAAAAATGGATTCCATTTGATTTTTCAAATAGAGCTCCTTATTCTACTAAAGATAAGTATAAGTGGGAAAAAGCTTTATCAAATTGGGAAGTTTATAATCCAAATAAGGAAGATTATCAAATCAAAGGTGATATAAAAAGAACAATTGCAAGATGTTTATCTATAGATGATCCAAAAGAATTTAATTTAAAAGAGATAATAAAAGCATTTAAAGAAACCTACAAAGGAAATAAGGTTATTTTATCATTTTTCTCTCATGATTTTAACAATAAATTATTTAAAAGAATTAATTATTTATATTCTTCATTAAAACTTGTTTCTCAAATAACTGGAATAAAATTCAAGTTCAATAATTCATTAAATGCTATGCAAGAAACCCTTAATTATAATAAAATAAATAAATTAAATATAAAAATAATTAAAAAAGACGATTATATTTCTATAAATTCAAATAATGAGTTATTTGGCGATCATCCTTACATTGTAACTCTAAATAAAAATAATAACTATAAAAATTATAAATCTATAAAAGAAAGAAATGGCTGGAAGTTTAAATTTGACAAGAATGTAAAGAAAATTGGAGTTGCTGCTGTTGATATTTATGGGCAATCTTATATTAAAGTTTTGAAAATATAAGACTAAAATTAGATTTCAAAAAACAAAGCTATATAAAGCTCTTTTATAAAATTATTTTTGTATGAAAAAAAATGATCAAAAGATGAGAAAGAAGAGAGAACATTTAGTCTCTTTGATCTATAGACCCTTAACAGAAAGAATAACTAAATTTTTACTAGAGAGAAATATGAAAACTCCGAATCCGCTTAGCCATTCTATAATTATTTCTTCAATAATAGGTGGCTTTTTCTTTAGCTTAGGGGGATATAAGTATTTTGTCATTGGAGCAATATTTTCACAAATCGCATTAATATTTGATCTACTAGATGGGCAATATGCAAGAGCTAAAAATCTAAAAACAATGTTTGGCAGATGGTATGAAAGAATTACTAATAAAATAATGAAGTATTTTCTTATTTTAGGTGCAAGTATCGGGGCTTATAGAGTGACAAATGATCCGGTTATGTTAATCCTTGGGGCTGTTGTTATATTTAATGTTACTTTAATCTCTTTTATATCAAATATGAGATTATTTTTTAACTTTAGTAAAAATTATAATGAGTTGCCACAAAATAAAAAATTCTTTCTACCATTTGGAATGTTAACAACAACTTTATTAACAATTTCAGCTTTAGTCAATAAAATACAGTGGTTTTTATGGTTTTTCGCGATATTTGGAACCCTGGGGTGGATAAAACAAATTTATAGTCATTATAAATTAGGAATGAAAATAAAAATTAAAAGTTGAATTTTTTAAATAAAAAATTATATTTTCTTAACAAGTCATTTTTATTAAACCCATTTAGATAAAAAGCAATATTGTTAAAGAATTATTCTACAAAAACCTTTTCACCATTCTTTATTTTATTAATGATCATTTCTGATATTTCTGGTCTCATGAACCATTCCGGAGGTTGTTTGTAAGATTTCAACATTTCTCTTGCTTGCGTTCCAGAGATATCTAATTTATTTTCCAAAGGATGTTCTATAAATTCAGGTTCATGAATATGAGCATCCTCTAATTCAGAATAAAAAACTTTATCGAACATTATTGGAGTAATTCCTAAATCTTCTTTTGTGAACTTACCGAATATTTCATGGGATGCATTTGGGTGATAAAAATTTCCCACCCCAGTATGATCTCTTCCAACAATAAAATGAGAGCATCCAAAATTTTTTCTTGTTAATGCAGTAAAAATAGCCTCTCTTGGTCCTGCATATCTAGAGTATGTAGCAAAAGTTCCAAATATAACTTTCGATTTTGGATAAAAATCTGAAATCATTTTTTCATAAGATTTTATTATAACTTCTGATTCAAAATCACCTTGTTTCTTCTTTCCAATTACTGGATGAACAAATAAACCATCACACAATCCTTTTTTCATTCCCTCTAATTGTATGAACTCATGTGATTTGTGTATCACATTTCTTGTGTGGAATCCAACTACCCTGGACCAGTTTTTTTCTGTAAATATTTTTCTAGTTTGTGCTGGAGTTAATTCATAAATCTTGTTAGGAGATTTTCTTTTTTTTAATAAAATAATTTTACCGCCAATAAAATAATTTCCTAAACTCATAAATTTTTTAACCCCGGGATGTTCTAAACTAGAAGTTCCATATATTTTTTTTGCTACATCTTCTTTATCAACTGAATAAATATCAGAAATATTAATTATTCCATAAATCTCATCATTAAATGTTAACGCAACATTTTCATTTATATTAATTCTATTTTTTAGTTCTTCATTAACAGATAAAATAATTGGTAGAGTCCATATTATACCATTTGATAATTTCATATTATTAACAACAGAATCAAAATCTTTTTTATCCATAAATCCTTCAATCGGGCTAAAAGCCCCTGTGCCTATTTGTTCTAGGTCCATTAAAGTTTCTTCATCAAGTATTATTTTTGTTTTTGGAATTTCTTCATTATAATTAGGAAAGAATCTATTTACAAGTTTTCCTCCATGTGGTTTTATTAAAAGTTCAGGAACACCTTCATTATATAGATAATTACTTTTTTCTATTTTATCGATAATATCATTTTTTTCATTTTTATTTATAAAATTAAATTGATTTATTAAAGTTACAAGCATATTTACAGTTTCTACAGGATATTTTCCCACAGCAGTTTCTTTTGTAAGGGCTATTCCCGTTGCGCCATCTAATAAAGTATTTATTATATCATTAACCTCAGCTTTATTTGGCTTAAGTTCAAAAGACATTTGTTCAAGTGTATTTGTTGCTATAAAAACTTCCTTGTTCATTTCTCTAACCTTATTAATAATATACTTTTGTATAAAAGGAATTTTTTCAATTGGCACTTGACTACTTAAGTCTCCTCTGTCTATTAATATTCCATCAGAAACCTTTGCAATTTCTAAGAAGTTATCTAAACCTTTCTTTGACTCTATCTTAGAATATACTTTTGTATTTGGGTATAACTCTTTAAATTTTGTAATAGAAGATGGGGATTCCATAAATGATAATGTAAAATGGTCTACCCCATATTTTTTAGATATCTCTATAGCTTTGTGATCTTTTATACTAAATGGGGGTAGATTAAATGTTGGACTTTCAATATTAACTGCTTTCTTCCCACCTATTCTACCACCTAAAATTACTTTACACAAGACATAACCTTTTTCTATTGTACTTATATCTAATACTCTTAATGACAAAGAATTAAAATCTATGGAAATTATATCTCCTTCTTGTAATTTTTTAATTAATCCAATAGGATTTAAAAAAAGATTTTCACGGTCACATTGAATTTTTTTACTGTGAATTTTTATAATCTCTCCCTCTGAAAAAGTAAACTCTTCTATATTTCCAGATCTAACTTGAGGGCCTTCTGTATCTATAATTATGGGGATTCCATACTTTTCCAAATCTTTTATTCTTTCCCCAATATTTTCTTCTTCTGTATGTGATAAATTAATTCTAAAAAAATTTACTCCTCTATCTACAAATCTCTCAAGCACCTCAGGTTTATTTGAAGAAGGTCCGATTGTACATATAATCTTTATCTTCTTATCGTCCATAAGAACTTTAATTAAAAAAGTTTTATATACCTTTCTTTTTAATCTTAAAAAATGAAAAAAGCATTTATCGTTTGGTTTACCGGACTTTCTGGTTCTGGAAAGACAACAATAGCTGAAAATTTAAAGATTAAGTTAGAACTAAAAAAATTCAATGTAAAAATTTTAGATGCCGATGATATAAGGAATACATTGCATAAACATTTAGGGTTTACAAAGAAAGATATAACCGATAATAACCTTGGTTTAGCTAAATTAGCTCTTGATAATTCTAAAAATTATGATTTTATTTTTGTTCCTATAATCTCTCCATTTAAAGACGTTAGAGAAAAAGTAAAAAAACTCATCGGGAGTAAGTTTCTAGAGGTTTATGTAAAGTCTAATTTAAAAGAACTTATTAAAAGAGACACCAAAGGGTTATACAAGAAAGCTTTAAACAAAGAAATTGATAATCTCATCGGATTTATGGATAGTAAATTACCTTATGAAGAACCAATAAACCCTAATTTAATACTTTATACGGATGAGAATGATATTGAAACATGCACAAATGAGCTTTATATATATTTAACAAATCTGATTGAGAATATTTAAATAGGTTATTTTTTGTCTAAAATTCATGAAAGATTTAAGCTTAAAAAAAATAAGAGAAATATGCCAAAAGCCAGTTATTAAATCAAATACATGGTATCAGGCTAACATTGCTAGAAGAATTTCAATTTATTTAACATGGATATTTTTAAAATTTAAAATTCATGCTACTCCCGTCTCTATTCTAATGTTGATTATAGGATTAATCTCTTCTTATTTCTTTACTTTTGGTGTTTATTTTGCTTCAATTATTGCGGTTATATTATTCCAATTTTGGTATGTTTTAGATATGGTTGATGGAGAACTAGCAAGGTATTGGAATGAAAAATCAGCTAAGGGATCTTTTTTGGATAAATTAGATCATCACGTTGTACACCCTTTAATTTTTATTGGTATTAGCATCGGCCTATACAAACAATATAACCTTGCAATATTATTAATTTTAGGTGGGTTTATCGCATACTCTTTGCTCTTGCAGGATTTAATTAATTTAGACAAATTGTTATCTGTATTAAGATATAGATCAAAAAAAAGAGGTATAAAAGAAATTGATTTTGCTTCTCAATCAAATGTTAAAAAATCTAATTTAGATCATAATTTTTTTAGTTGGATAACATCAATTTTTTATAAAATCCCGGGTATGATGAATGTTATCACATTAGCAGCAATCTTTAACTTATTATATTATGTTTTTTTATTTTATGCAATAACTCTCCCAATAATGGTAATTTTAAAATTAATTTATAATTTAAATTTAGATGAAAAAGCATTTAACTGAGATTATCCTCATAATTTTTTCTTAATAGAAAGTATTTAATAGAGCCTTAGTGAAACGGATTTTATGAAAAAAAATCGAGATTTAATTTTGAAAAGTGCTGGAATATCAATGATTGGATTAATTATATCTAGATTAATCTCATATTTTAACACTATAATAATAGCGAGGTTAGGAAGTGCTCAATATGGATTATTAACTTTAGCCTTAGCAATTACATCTTTTGTTACAGTAATATCATTATTAGGAATAAATCAAGGATTATTAAGATACTTATCTTACTACCTTGGTAAAAAAGATAAATCACATATTAAAGGCACGTTTATTTCTTCTTTAAAATTTTCTTCTACAAGTTCAATATTTGCAATGATTTTAATTTTAATATTCGCAAAAGATATAGCTATTTATTTTTTTAATAAACCTGAGTTAATAAGAATATTGCAAATATCAGCATTTATAATTCCATTTGCAGTTCTAACCGAATTATTCGTTAGCGTTATGCTGTCATTAAAAAAAGTTTCTTATCAAGTTGGAATCAGAGAGATTGGTGAAAGATTATTAAGATTAATTTTATCAATAATATTTATATGGATTGGTTTAGGAATAGCTTGGATCGCTGTTGCTTATTTAATTGCTGCAATAAGTGTATGTTTAATATTATTTTTTATTTCAATTAAGTTTACTTATTTTAGGGATAATAAAATAAAATCAAACTATAATCTAAACGAAATTTTAAAGTATTCCATGCCGTTAGTTATAACAGGCTTTTTAAGTTTATTAATAAAATGGGCAGATACGTTTATATTAGGTTATTTCAAAAGCGCTTCTGAAGTCGGAATTTATAATATAACTTTTTCTACTTCAACTCTACTTGGTTTAATTCCTACAGCCCTAATGTCTTTATTTTTACCCATAATATCAAATTTATATGGAAAGAAGAATATGATAGAAATAAACAGAATAAGCAAGGTAATACAAAAATGGATATTTACTGCTAACTTTCCTTTTTTCATAATTTTATTGTTCTTTTCAAATCAATTGCTAAATATTGTTTTTGGTAAAGAATATGCAATTGGTTATATTTCCTTAATAATACTAGCTATGGCTTATATTTTTGTTTCTTTAACCCATATTTATACGAACAATTTATTATTATTTAAAAAAACAAAGTTATTATCATTTATTGTATTAATATCTACATCAGTAAATATAATTTTGAATTTAATATTAGTTCCAAATTATGGAATTAATGGCGCTGCATTTTCAACTTTAATCTCAAGCTTAGCTTTATTTATTTTGTTAATCATTTACAATAAAAATCGTATTAAGAAGGTATTTAATTTTTCTTATTTAAAACCAATTATAGCTGGTTTAATTAGTGGTTTTATAATAAACATTATTTCAAAAATATTAAACATTAAAATCTCATTCATAAATTATATTATAATTTTACCGTTAATTCTTTTATTAATCTATTTTGTTTTATTAGCTTATGTATTTAAAGATTTTAATGAATACGATAAAGAAGCTATGGAAAATTTTAAAAAAATAATTTATAAAAAGTTTAGAGGATAATATGAAATTTAAAAATTATGATAAAAGTGTAATCTTCAGGGTATATTCATATATCGGATATCTATTAACTTTATTCATTAAAAATAAAATTCATTATAATTTAAATAACAGGGGATGGGAAAATTGGGATTCAAAAGAAGTAATAGAAAGAATGGATTTATTGTATCATAAATCGATGGATGATGAAAATACAGGAAGACCTTTTATAATAAATTTATTAAACAATAAGATAAATGAAGGAGATAAAATGCTTGATGCTGGTTGCGGTCCAGCTATCTTTTATGAAAGGTTAAGTAAATTAAAAAAGTTTGATTATACTGGAATAGATAATTCAAAAAAAGTTGTGGATTATTGTAAGAAAAAATTTAAAAAAGCTAATTTTGATGTTTCTGACTTATATAATTTAAATTTTAAGGATAATTATTTTGATATTGTTCTGTGTGTTGATGTTTTAGAACACGTAGCAAATTACGAAAAGATAATAAAAGAACTTTTGAGGGTTTCAAAAAAATATGTGATAATTCATACTCATATTACCCCTGGTAAAATGAAAGTAATAAAACCAAATCCATTTTACAGTATAACTTATAATATTATAGATTTTGAGAATACATTGAAAAAAAACAACATCAAAATGTTTAAAGGTTTTTGGATAAATAATAAAGACAGAACTTATTTAATAGAAAAATGAAATCATCTAAAATATTTGCCTTAATTTTTAGTATAATAATAATTGTCTCAATAGTTTATGGAATAGGTTTAAATAAACTTATAGAAGTGCTAAAACATTTTAATTTAGATTATTTGCCAATTATTTTTTTATTATTAATTTTCGATTATGTTTTAGCTGGATTAAATACTTGGGTTTTGGCAAATTCTTTCAAAAAGACTTCATTAAAATACATGATAAAAGCCTCATTCATAACATTGGTTTACGCTGTTATTACACCTGGTAAAATATCTGATTTTTTAATGATTCCTTTCTTAAGAAATCAAAAATTAACATTAAATCAATCTACTATAACGGTAGGCTTTGACAAGATTATAAGTTTATTTGTAAAAATATTTTTTGGTTTAATTGGTACAATATTTTTTCTAAAAAGGTTTAATCTTTTATTTCTTGGTGTTCCATTAGCAGCCTTAGGATTATTAATATTAATCGTCTTGCTAATTAGGTCAAAAAAGTTTTTAAATTTTATAAAAACAAAAATATTAAGAAAATATTCTTTTTTGTTTAAAGGATTTTCAAAAGATTTAAAAAAATATATAAAAAATAATAAAAAAGCAATATACACCAATGTAATGATAACTATTATGAAATCTGTATTAGAAGCTTTCATATTTTTTACTTTATTTTTATCTTTCAATCAACCAACAAATATTGTTATAATATTCTTTATGTTTTCTTTGCTATCTGTAATAATGTTGCTTACATTTCCAATTGGAGTTTCAGGTGTTGGAGTAAGGGAGTTTGTTGGGATAGTTGTTTTTGGAGCTGTTGGGGTAGGTTCTGCTGTAGTTTTTAGTTCATTTATTCTAAGAATTTTTTTAATATATTTAATAAATTTAATTACAGTATTTTTATTTAAAGAAGACTTGAATTTTTTAAAGAATTCTAAATTTTTCAAAAGATTAAAATTAAAAAAAATCGTGACTCATTAATGTTATTTAATGAATAGTATTTATATAGGTTTTGTTTATAAATATATTATGGAATATTTACATGAAAATTATGATTTATCAAAAAAGATTAGTAAAAAATCTCGAAAGGCTCAAAAAATTATTTCTATTTTAAATGAATTTAAGAAATTACATAACTGCAATGTTCTTGATATAGGCTCTGGTACAGGCATAATTGCTAATAAATTATCAAAGCATTTCAAAAAAGTTTATGGTGTCGATGTTTCTGATTATAGAATAATAAAAGAAGGTTACATATTCAAAAAAATAAATGATGAAAAATTACCATTTAAAAATAAATTTTTTGATGTTGTTATATCTAATCAAGTTATTGAACATGTTAATGATCAAGATAAACATTTAAATGAAATTTCTAGGATATTGAAAGATGATGGAATTTGTTATTTAGCAACTCCAAATAAATATTGGATTATAGAACCTCATTATTATTTACCATTTTTGTCAATTTTACCAAGAAAAATAGCCAATATTTATTTAAGATTTTTTGAGAATAAAGACTATGATGCTTATATTTTAAGTTATAACCAACTCTATAAAATTTTAAAGAAATATTTTATTATTAATGATATTACAATAAAAACAATTTACAATTCAAAAAAGTATCATCTTAATAAAGATTTTAAATTTATCCCAAAATCCATCATTAAATTTATTCCTAAAAGTATCTTAAATTATTTACTACCTAGTTTTATAATGATATTAAAGAAAAGATTTTAAATAATTTATTATTTTCTTTTGATTATCAATTTTTATATAATCCTTGTCTACCACTTCTGGAACAATATGTTTTGCTTTAGATGATCTGATGATGTCATTCAAGTCTAATACTCCGTCTAAAAAACCGTCTTCATATAAATCCCTTATTATCATAACATTACTACAATGAATAACTTTTACTCTTTCGCCTAAACTCCCTATCTTTTCTCTGACTAAATCTGATAAAGATCCTTTTGAAGGTTCTTTTACAAAACCCTTCGCAGACTCTTTTCCGAGTTCTTTTTCTTTTGATCCCATAAAACTCAAAAAATCAATTTCCCTTCTTAATGAAACAAAATCATCTTGAGTTTGTTTTTTTATACCTTCAGCATACATTGCCAAGGTTATAGTATAATGACCAAGGTCAAAAGTAATACCCAAATCCTTTGGAAAATCTTCAAATAATTTACCAAAATCACCATAATCATAAGAACAATTATTTACTGTGTTTGGAAAAACATTTTCTAAAGAAATAAGTCCTTTTCCATCATCTAAAGACCTTATGTATTCATGGAAAGAATCTCTTCTATCTTGAATTTCCAAAATACTTGGAAGTTTATAATTTCTTTTTTCTTGTCTACAATGAGAAACATTATGTACTGTAAAATACCCTTTATTATTTAATGATAAAAAAACATTAAAAGAATCTTCAATCAAACTTCTGCTTTTATTTTTAAGATATTCGTCTTTAGAAAAAGGATCTATTAACATATACGTTGGCGTTTTATAAAAAGCATCATTTGTCTCTAAATTAACTATATTAAAATTATCTCTTAATATTGAAGTTATTTCAGGTGTTGGAGCTCTACCCATGAGGGCAACTTCTAAACCATCTGCTATTCCAATTCTGGATTTGATTTGGTCTATATTGGTTATAGTTTTTGATAAAATTTTCATTTTCATTCATTCTATTAATCGATTTATAAATCTATTGCTTTATCATTAAAAAGTTACTAATAAATTAAGAATTAATTTTTAACTGCATTATTATACAAAGAGTTTAGATCATTCATTATTTTCTCTCTTGTATAACCTTCTTTTTCTAATAATTTTATTCCATTTTCACCAAGTTTTTTTCTTAATTTTTCATCTTCAAGCAATTCAATTATTCCATCTGCTGTGGCTTTTGGATCTTTAACTGGAACTAAATAAGTATCAAATTTATGTGTAAATGTTTTTTCTGTATCCCCTGCATTTGTTAATAAGCACGGTGTTTTTTTTGCCATTGATTCTTGTATTGCTACACTAAAATAGTTTTCATCTGGTGAAAGATTAATAAAAATATCAGAAGCTTCTAAAATAATGTCTGTATCTTTCCTTGGCCCTGTAATTATAACATGTTTTTCTAATTTTAATTCTTTAACTAATTTTTTAACATCATCCAATAAAAAACCATATCCAACAATAAAAAACTTTACATTTTGAATTTTCTTCAAAACATAGGGAATGGATTTAACAAAAGTGATTGGATCCTTAAAAATATCCATTCTTCCAAGAAATGTAACAATCTTTTCATTTTTTAGATTAAATTCTTTTTTGAAATTAGTAATATCATCTTTTTTATTGAATTTATCATAATCATAACAATGTTTAACAGCATAAATTTTATTTTTTTTAACACCTAACTCTTTTAAATAAACCCAAAAAATAGGAACAGAAGCTATAATTCCATCACAATACTTAAATACAAATTTATTGAACCATCTTGGCAATAACCTCACATCTGCGCCTAACAAAGAAACAACAATTGGTTTTTTGTAAAAAATATTTAATGGAATTGCTGTAAAAGCTGAAGGGGTCCAATGTGCATGCACAACATCTGATTTTCTTCCGTGTTTTAATGAGCTCAACATAAATGAAATCATAAAAGGAATGGCCTTTATTTTTGAAAAAATTCCTGATGCAAAACTTGTTGATAGTCCACCAGTGTAAGTCAAAGTTTGTTGTTTTTTAAAGAAATAATTAAATCTATAGATTTTAACTTTTTCTCTCAGTTCAAAATTTTTAGTATCTGTGCCAGCAGAAGAAACAACAATTACTTCATTACCAGGGCATCTCGATAATTCTCTAGCTTCAACATCTAAACTAGGCAAAACCCAGTCATCCTTAAATCTAGGAAATGAAGTTGATAAAAAACATATTTTCATAATAAATTTATATAAGAAAAGCTTATAAAATTTCTTATTGTTTTATTAATATGACAGATAAAAAAAATATAGAAAAAGATGGGGATTTTGAATTAGAAAAAGATGGGGATTCTTATATAATTAGAAATAGTAATAATTTATTTAGTATTAAAAAAGATGAATGGGATTCTAGGATATTAGGTGTAAATATATACAAAATAGATAAAATTGAATTGAATTCTTTTAATTCTAATTTAATTAAAATGTTTCTAGATTTTATAAAATCTAAATTTAATGATATAAATTGTATAACTTATAAAACAGAAGCAATTAATTTTGATTTAATTAATATTTTACAAGGAAATGGTTTTAGTTTAGTTGGAATGCCAATAAAACTATCTATAAACTCTAGTGAAATTAAGGTAGATGACTTGGAGCCGAGTATAAGATTATCTGAAAATGATGATATTAATGTTTTAGCTTTGATGGCTAGAGATTCTTTTTTACATGCACATAGGTACAATGATAAAAATCTGAATAAAAATAAAGTTGATGACTTATACAGCGAATGGATAAAGAACTCTTGTAATGGAAGAGCGAATGCTGTTTTGGTAAATGAGATTAATAAAAGTCTTAATGGATTTATAGCTTGTAACGTTAATGGAGATGTAGGATCAATAGATTTAATTGCAGTATCTAAAAAAGCACGTGGCAAAGGGATTGGACAAAAATTAGTTTTAAATAGTTTAGCATGGTTTAAAAATAAAGTTAATAAAGTAGAAGTTTATACAGAAGCAATAAACTATCCATCTTTAAGAATTTATCAGAATAATGGATTTAAGATAGATTGGATTGGTGCTAATTTAAATTATTGGTTCAAATAAAATGAAAAAAATACTCGTTACAGGCGGTGCAGGATACATAGGATCTGTACTAGTCAGAGATTTATTAAATAAAAATTATAGTGTAAGAATTTTTGATTCATTATATTTTGGCGAAGAACATTTAAATGAATTAAAGGATAATCCTAATTTTGAATTAATTCATGGAGATATACAGAATATTGAAAGTTATCCTAATTTACTAGACAATATCGATTCAGTAATTCACCTAGCTGGACTTTCTAACGATCCTTCTTGTGATTTAGATCCCTATTATACAAAAAAAATTAATGTAGAAGGGACAAGAAAACTTGTAAAAATGTGCAAAGAAAAAGGTGTTAAAAGATTTATATTTTCATCTTCATGTAGTGTTTATGGAACAGGGTTAACAACAAGTTTAGATGAAGATTCTCCAAAAGCACCTGTTTCTCTTTATGCAAAAACAAAAGTTGAAGGAGAAAATATTTTATTAGAGATGATGGGAGAAAATTTCTACCCAACAATATTAAGGAATGGAACAGTATTTGGTTATTCTCAAAAAATGAGATTTGATTTAGTTGTTAATTTAATGACTAAAAATGCAATGAAAGATAAAAAAATTTTCATTTTAAGCGGTGGAACTCAATGGAGACCAAACGTACATATTAAAGATGTGTCAAGAGCATTTATAAAAGTTTTAGAAGCGCCTCTTGAAAAAGTAAAAGGAGAAATATTTAATGTGGGGAGTAATGATTTAAACTTTCAAGTTAAGGATATAGCTGAAAAAGTCAAATCAATAATGCCTGAGACTCAAATTGAATTTGTACCCTCTGATCCAGACACGAGAGATTATAATGTCGACTTTGATAAGATAAAAAATGTTCTAGGTTATACAACAGAATTTAAAATAGAAGATGCTGTAAAAGAAATTAGAGATAATATATTAAATGGAAATATTAAGGATTTAGAAGATATTAGATATTATAGTATAAAAACAATTAAAGAATTTTTGAACAAACCTGCTGTTGTTACAGGCAAACCAATAAGGCCAACTTTCTTGCCATTCGCATTACCATTAATAGGAGAAGAGGAAGAAAAAGAAGTAATAGATACTTTAAGATCTGGTTGGATAACAACAGGACCAAAAACAAAATTATTTGAAGAAAAAATTAAAAATTACACTGGAGCAAAAAACGTAATTGCTTTAAATTCCTGCACTGGTGCTTTGCACTTAGCATTGGCTGCGCTTGACATTGGTCCTGGAGATGAAGTTATAACTACCCCAATTACATGGCCAGCTACGGCTAACGTAATAGTTCATGTTGGTGCAAAACCAGTTTTTGTTGATATAGATAATACATTAAACATTGATGTAAGTAAAATAGAAGAAAAAATTACAGATAAAACAAAAGCAATAATTCCTGTTGATCTTGCAGGACAGCCCTGCAAAATTGACGAAATTATGAAAATAGCTAAAAAACATAATCTAAAAGTTATTCAAGATTCTGCTCATTCTATTGGTGCTGAGTACAAAAAGAAAAAAATCGGAAACTTAGCTGATATAACCTGTTTTAGTTTCTATCCAATAAAAAATATTACAACAGGAGAAGGAGGAGCTTTATTAACTGATGATGACCAAGTAGCTGAAAAAGTCAGAATATTAAGTTTACATGGAATTTCAAAAGATGCGTGGAATAGGTATAGTGAAAAAGGAGTGCAAACATGGCAGTTAATTAAACCAGGGTTTAAATATAACATGATGGATCTACAAGCTGCAATCGGTCTACACCAAATAGATAAGCTTGATTCGTTTATAGACATTAGAAGAAGTTATGCTCATGCTTATGAAAAAGAGTTTAGTAGTGTTGATGGAATAATTTTACCAAAAACAATAGATGAAGTGAAACATGCAAGACAATTATTCCAAATTATTCTAGATAAAAACAAACTAACAATTAATAGAAGTGAATTTATGGAGGCAATGAAAAAAGAGAACATTGGTACTGGAATACATTTTCCTTCGTTAATCGGAACGTATTATTATAGTAAAACCTATGGTTACAAAGAAGAAGATTTTCCAAATGCCACTCTTGTTGGGGGTGCAATTGTTTCTCTGCCATTGTATCCAAAAATGTCTGTTGAAGATTTAAGGAATGTTATAGATTCGGTTAAAAAAATAATTACTTACTATAAGAAATGAAAATCTTGATGGTTACAAGGCCAGTTGGCGAACCTTGGAATGAGGGTGGAAAAAATCTAGCTTATAATTTAGCAAAGAATATTAAGAATAATAAAATAATTTTATTAACAAAATATAAATTTAATGAAAAATTACCAGAAAATATTATTTCTGAGAAAACTTTTTCTTCTTCAAATAAAAGAAAAATTAGTTTTTTTGATAAATTAAGATTGTTTAAAAGAATATTAAAAAATGATGATATTGATTTATATCATATTATATTTACACCAGAATTATATTCTTCATTAATTCTTAAAAATATATTAAAAAATAAAAAAAGCATTCAAACGATACCAACTTTAATTAATCATAAAAGATTTATTAAAAAATTAATTTTTGCAAACAAAGTAGTTGTTTTATCAGACTATAGTAAAAATTTCTTATCTGAAAAAGGTTTTGATAATATTATAAAAATAAATCCTGGAATTAACCCAGATTTTTTTAAACCTATAAAAAAAGATAAGGAATTATTAAGTAAATTAAATTTAAAAGATAAATTTGTTGTTTTAAATCCATGTGAATTAGAACCGAAAAGAGGCACAAAGATATTTACAAGATCTATTTTAGAACTTTCAAATATAAAAGATATTTTTTTTATCTTCTCCTATAGAAAAGATGATAATAAAAAATATTTAAAAGAAAAAAAGTATATAATATCAATTTTAAATAAAAATAATTTAAGTAATTTTATTTTTTTAGAAGATTTTATAGACATAAGAAAATTAATTAGTATATCTGATTTAGTTGTTTATCCTGTTCTAAACATGAAAGAGAAGCAGGAAATTCCAATGATCTTACTTGAATCGTTATCAATGAAGAAACCAATAATAATAACAGACATTCTTCCATTAAATGAAATTCTAAAATCAAATTGTGGAAGAAAAATCGATAAATATGACTACAAACAACTATCCAAATTTATATTAAATCTAAAAGAAGATAGTAAAATGATAAAAAAAATGGGTGATAATGGAAGGAATATGGTTTTAAATAATTTTAACATAAACAAAATAGCCAGGGAATACGAGAAATTATACAAAAGTTTCGATTTATAAAAACCCTTTTAAATTTATTTAATTTAATAAATCTATGAAACAGTATTTAAAATTTTTAATCATTTTGTATGTAGCTCTAGTTTTAGCAAAGATATTGATGTCATCATTCATACCAATGACTAATGCATTTTCAGATGATTATCAATATTTAAAAGTAGCTAGAAGTTTTTTCTTTAATCAAAATTTTCAGGTTCATGGAGTAAATGTATACCAATTTCCGCCATTATATCCTATTTTAATTTCAATATCTTATATTTTCAAAAATTCATCATATGTTTATTTTTTTATCAAACTTATAAATGCACTATTATCATCTCTAACAATCTTTCCTGCTTATTTCATGTCAAAAGAAATTTTATCTGAAAAAAATTCAAAGATTGCAACTTTAATCGTTGCATTATTACCTTTCAATTTTAGTTATACTTCTTACATATTATCTGAAAATTTATTTTATTTTATTTTTCTTACTTCAATATATTTTTTATACAAATTCTATTTATACAAAAATAATAAAGACATGATCCTTACAGGAATATTTATAGGCCTTGCTTTGTTAACAAGGATCCAGGGTGTAATACTTTTAGGGGTTATTTTATTTTTATTTTTATTATCTTTAATAAAAAAAGAACCAAATTATAAATTATTAATTATTATCCCTATATCATTACTAGTATTCTCACCATGGTTAATAAGAAATTTAGTTGCTTTTGGATTTAGTACTAATTCTATAATTGATCAGAGATATGCTTCAGAAGCAGTGAATATTGCCTCAAAAAATTCAATCTTAAACTCTTTTTATCCTTATATTGTCTGGTTTATAACATATTTTGGGGCTTTGATCATCTCATCTCTATTAATATTTCCCTTATTACTAACTTATGGAAAAGTAAAAGATAAAAAATGGGTTAAATTAAGAGAGATTTCAATAATTACAATTTTTATAAGTTTGATAATAGCAGCAAACCATCATATTAGGGGTACAAAATATATTTACAATTTGAATGAGTGGATCTTTGTATCTGGAAAGTTAATTGGAAGATATGTGGATTTTGTAGTTCCTTTAATAATAATATTGGGGTTTGCATCATTATTAAATCACAGTTTTAATAATAAAAAAGATAAAAGATGGAGATTTATAACCATAACTACAGGAATAGTTCTTATAATTTCAGCTTTTCATTTTCTACAAAGATCCTTATTTTTACCAAACAACCCTTCATTAAGTTGGATTGGGTTAATAAAAAGAGTTATAGACTATATTTTTTACTCTAAAGATATATTCTCATTAAATGATTCTTCTGGGTTAATATTTACATGGGCTTCATTTATTACAATCTTAATAATATTTATTTCAATTTTAATTTATTTAAAAAAGATTTTATCAAATCTAAGATTTAGTAAGATCCTTAGTGTGATTTTTATATTCTTATTAGCAATTATTTTATTGAATAATGCAGTTGCATATTATGGGGCCAAGAATTTTTATGATTCTCCGCAGATTAGATTATCATTATGGTTAAATAACTATGACAAGGACAAAATATCAAATATCTTGATAGATCAACGTTATCTTGGGGATATTAAAAAAGATAATCAAACTATGTTATATGGTGGCATTGATGAAAGTACTTATACAATAATAGGATATTTTCTAAATGATAATTTAAGAATTGCGGATGTTAAGAATATTAATGAAGTTAATTATATTATTTCTAAAGATCCAAACCTAAATTTTGAGATTATAAAAAATGAAGATGAAATATATATTTATAAAATAAATTAAGAAAAATCTTTTTTCTTTTGCAGATAAAGTAATTCTTCCTGGATTTTTCTGTTTGCACCAATTGTATCTGCTACAAAAGATAATATAATAATTTGAACCCCGATAATTAAGAGTATTGCCGCTAAAATTAAAGACTGAAGATGGCCTTTATCCCCTAAAGAGAAAAAGTATAAATATCTTAAACCAAGTAAAAATCCTAAAATTAAAGGTAATAAAGATATAGTTAATAACGCCCTTAAAGGTTTATAACGAACATAGCTTCTCACTATAGTTAAACCAGCTCTTTTAGCATAACTAAATACACCTTTGCTCAGTAGCCTACTTTTGCCTTCTCTTTCCCTAAATTCACAAGGTACTTGCACAATCTTTAGTCTTTTATCAACTGCCTGTATTATAGTTTCCTGAACATAAGTATAATCTGATAATATATTTAATTTTAAAGCAGCTTCCCTTAAAAAAGCTCTGAAACCACTTTGTGCATCTTTAACAGGATAACCTGAAACAAACCTTGTAACTAATGTAGAAATAAGGTTACCATATTTTTTACGAAAGGGCATATGATTTAAATTTAAAATCTTTCTATCTGTTAAAACAACATCTGCATTGCCGTCTAAAATAGGCTGGATTAATCTAGGAATTTCGTGTGCATTATATTGTCCATCTGCGTCAGTGTTAACAATTATATCTGCTCCAAGTTTCAAACATTCTTCTAATCCGCGTTTAAAACTTTGAGCTAATCCTAAATTTTTCTTATTTTTTATTATATAATGGGCACCTGCTTTTTTAGCTACATCTGAAGTATTATCTTGGCTTCCATCATCTATAACAAAGATTTTATAGTTTTTTGAAGTTTCTTTAATTTCTTTTATAACTCTAGCTATTGTAAGTTCTTCATTATACGCTGGAATCATTACAAATACCTTCATTTTAACCAAGAATATTTATAAAAAGATAAATTTATAAAACCACTTCAAGGGCAAGCTTTTTTAATGTTTTTATATTCTAAAATAGTATGAAATTGGTTCCAGTTGGTGTAAGCAATCATCATGTTCATTTGTGTAAAGAGGATATGATTAAATTATTTGGTAAGGAAAACTTAGAAGTTCTAAAAGAGATACGACAGCCAGGGCAGTTTGCAGCTAAAGAAACTGTAAATTTAGTTGGTAAATATGGAGTAATATGGAATGTAAGAATAGTTGGACCATTAAGAAATGAAACACAAGTTGAAATTTTAAGAGGAGATCAGTTTATTCTGGGAATAAAAGCACCTATTTTAGTTTCTGGTAATCTAAATAACTCCCCTGGAACAATAATGCAAGGAAGTGATGGGGCTGTAAAATTAAATAAAGGTGTTATAATAGCTAAGATACATGTTCATTTACATACAAATGAAGCAGAAGAGTTTGGATTGAAGAATGAAGATCTTGTAGATATTCATTACAATGATAAATTAGTTGTAAAAGACGTAGTTATTAGAGCTGGTGAATTGCATAAATCTCATTTTCATATTGATAAAGAAGAAGCAAAATATTTTGAGTTAAAAAATGATGATTTAGTTGAATTAAGATTTTAACCATTCATAAATATTCATAATACATTGCATTACAATTACCCCAAATGAATCAATTGCAATATCAAAAACACTGGGGATTCTTCCAGGAACGAAAGATTGGTGTATTTCATCTGTAATTGCATATATTACTGAAATTAAAATCGCTAAAGTCTGTGGATTTTTTGAAGTGGTCTTTAAAGCCCTGTAAAGCAACAAACTTAAGATTAAGTATTCTACAAGGTGATAAACAAAACGCTCAAATTCAAAATAAATTAATGCCTTCTCTGGAATTATTTGTTGAATTGGGTTTGATAAAGAAGATAAATAAAATATAAAGATCATCCACACTGTTACAGGAATCCAATATTTAATATAATAATTAATTTTCATTTTATAACTTCCAATTCTGCAATAACTTCAGCGCAAGGCAATATCCAACAAAACAATCTTTCATATATTAAAGGATTAAGATTAATTATTGGATTAAAAATTTTATTTAAAAAAGTAAAATTTTCTCTTGTAAAATTCAGTCTCCTTTTAATAATTTTAAACTTTGATTTAGTATAAAAACATTCATCTGTAAAATAATTAAATGTAAAATAACTAAACAAAATTTTATGGGTTGGATCTCTGTATGAAACACCACATGAAAAGTGAGGTACTCTTATAATAATTTTACCATGATTTTTTGTAATCCTTATTATTTCCTGAAATGTTTCATCTAAATTGTCTAAGTGTTCTAAAGTGTGGCTAGTATAAATCAAATCAAACTCATTATTGTTAAAAGGATAGGGAAATTTATTCAAATTCCATACAATATCTACATTATGAATTTTAACTTGGTCTATCCCAATAACTAAATCATTTTTATTCATAGACTTATATTTATTATTTCCACAACCTAAATCTAACATTTTCATTTTGTATGCTTAATAAAAGACGAAAGATTTATATACCTATTAATTTTCATATGTTTTGCATATTATGATAACTCATGAATGTAAAAAGGAGGGAAGTTTATAATGATATTTAACAAAAAGAAGGCTTTTTTATATAGTTCAATTTTATTACTAATTTTAATCAGTGTTTATTTTACAACTATTGTTGATAGTATTGGTTTTGCGGTTAGAAACCCTGTAGCAACAACAGTTAATGCTACGGGCGAGTCCAATGCAACCCAATGTCCTCCAGGAGCCGCAGCAAATTTATGTGGTTCACTTTATACAGATTTATTAAATTGGACTCGTGGTGGGAATACGGAATTATTTGTATTTAAAATAAATATTGATAACTATTCTTCTGTTATTGCAAATCAAAATATTACAAGAATTAATATTACATTACCAAGTGGGGTTAGTGGTCCTACGATTTTAATAACTTCAACCAATGCAACTTTCGGAACAGGTAGTCCAATAGTAGCTAATAACTGGACAGGTAATGTAACTGACGGAACATATGTTACATTTTTTAATTATAGTACAAGCGCTAATGCTGGTCAGCCAACTATGGGTGTAAATGGCAGTTATAGAGAAATATTTTTATCATTTAATGCAACAGCTGCAAATGGAACAGAGAGTGTAGTAAACTGGACAGTCACACTTTATAATAGCACTGGTGGTGGTCCGAACTATGTACTTGATAATGGTCTTGGTTTATTAACAGGAATAGATGGATTAGCACCAAGATTAAGTTCAACAAATGTCACAGATATAGTTAACACCGTGAGCAGTTTTAGTGGAACTCAATATTTACAATATAATCCTTCAAGTACAGAAAAAGGGATCAATATTTCTTTAACACTAAGTGATTACAATATTGATAGGGTAATATTGGTTTACAACAATAGTGGTGGAACTGTTAATATTACAGCACTTAGAAAGGTTTATCAACTCTTTAACTTTTCTACGTTTAATCAATCTCAGTCAAATTCTTATGAGATCAATGGAAGAGTATTAGAAAATCCAAATAACCTTGGAAAAGCAAACGTTACAACCTTAATAACGAGAAGTGATTTAAGTTTAGCAAGTACACCGGCATATGTATTTATGTTTAATATATCTAACCTTACATGGGGGGAATTTGCCTCAGATGGAAAAACATTTAGGTATGTTTTTGTGGTTTACGACTTACTTAACAACTCAGAAATAATTAATAACTCAAATGCAAATTATGTAATAGCAAGAGATGTTGATAGTCCAAGTGCTAGCATAACTGCACCTACAAGCACTGGAATAGATACAAGTAACCCTATAAAATATACTTGTACGTGTTCTGATTCAGCAAGTGGAACGGCAAGTTGTACAATGACTTTGAGTAAACCGGGAGGATCAACTGTTACAAGAACAAGTGTATCAGGTTCAGAACAAACATTTACAGGAACAGACACGAGTGCTGCAGGTACTTATAATGTTGATTGTAGTACTACAGACAACGTTGGTAGAAGCGGATCAGCATCCCAAAAATCATTCACAGCCTCATATGCCTCTGGAGTTTCAGGTGGCGGAGGAGGAGGATCTGGAGGAAGTTCAGGCGGAAGTGGAAGTCCTGGAACTACTGCGACAAATCCAATTGTTGTTAATACAGGGGTAACCTCTGATTTAGGAACATTAAGTACAAGTGAAAAGTATACGAGTGTTTCAGCAGCAGCTTCGGTTAAATTTATAGCTGGAGGAGGAGAACATAGTGTCAAAGTCTTAACAATAACAAGTAATAGTGTTACAATTGAATTAGCTTCAACACCACAACAATTAACATTAAATGTTGGAGATACTAAAGAAGCTGATTTAGATGCAAATGGTAAGAATGACTTATCAATTATGCTAAAGTCTATAACAAACGGTAAAGCTGACTTAGTATTTAAATCTCTTACAGAAGCAGTTACGCCAACAACTCCAGAACAGCCAAGTCAAGTAACTGGAGAACAAGCTAAATCCAATTCTACATGGATATGGGTTATAGTAGCTTTAGTTGTAGCAGCATTGATTTGGTTCTTTAGTAAAAAGAAGAAGTAATAAAACGAAAGATAAATAAATCTTCTCTTTCTTTTTTTATATATGAAAAAAGCATTGTTTATATTAATGTTATTAGTTTGTTTATCTGTAGTAGAAGCTGGATTAATAACTCCAGCAAACTTCTCTAAAGAACAGGTTCAAGCTTATAAATTAGAAGTTAACAATGGAATCTCCTTTTATATAAAAGATAAAGAATATGTTATTGCTATTGATGATGTTGGAAAAACCACTGCAAGAATAAGATCTTTCGGTTATAATAAAAATAATGAAAGAGAAACATTTTATGTTCCTTTAAATCGTAAGTTTGGATATAAATTAGACTTTGATAAAGATAATATATATGACATGAATCTTCGTTTAGGACAAATTGAAAACAAAACAGTAATAATATTATTTGAAAGTATATCTGAACCAAAATATGCTAACCAAACTCAAAATAATTCAACACAAGGTGTAAAAAGTAATGGCTTTAAATTTAACACAAGGGGGATTTTAATAACATTTTTAATAATTGCATTGGGTTTAGTGGCTTATTTTACTTTCAGAAAAAAATGACCTTCTCCCACACCCTAAAGGGCGGGGTTTCATTGAGCAGTTAATGTAAATACAATTTATGGTGTTCATCCTGATTATTTATGTACTTCATGGTTTCTTCTAAGTTGACAAATCCTATTGTTGTTGAGAAGTTTCC